>Ga0076135_117_pt1 | contig 2666 bp, 5 predicted proteins | sample RifGroC2_FD_67721 | JGI IMG/M metagenome (GOLD analysis project Ga0076135, IMG submission 67721) | Parcubacteria (Nomurabacteria) bacterium GW2011_GWC2_42_20 | reverse complement strand
CTCGCTGTAGTTGGAGGTGGGAATGCCGCGTTTGAAACATCCGCGCAACTTCTCGCATACGCAAAAAGTGTCACAATCATTCACAGAAGCCCAGACTTTAACCGTGCAGACTCTATCACTGTTGAAAAGGTACTTTCGCATCCAAATATGCGAGCGGTAAAAAATGTGGAGATTACTGAGGTTAAAGGTGACAAATTTGTGAATGCAATCGTATATCGCGACAAGGAAACAAACAAAGTGACCGAGCTCCCAGTGGGTGGGATTTTTGTAGAGATAGGACAGCTCCCAAATACTGAATTTTTAAAGGGTGTAGTTGATTTAAATGATTACGGTCATGTTGTTATAGACCCACGCACACAAAAGACAAACACCCAAGGAATCTGGTCAGCTGGCGACTGCACTGACGTTCTCTATCATCAAAACAATATCGCAGCTGGTGACGCCGTACGTGCGCTTGAGGATATATTCCAGTACATACACTCAAAATAAATTAAACAACTGATTAGTTATGCAAAAAAATATAAATTCAGAATTACTACAATTGCAAAAAAGTGGTCTTTCAGCAGGATTTAAGGCATCGCTTGCAACCCTGATTGCTCTTCATCTTTTAATTTTACTTTCAAGCGGGTTTTTTGAAAAAATATTTTTAGATGGCAAACAATTTATTTTGGTTGTACAAACAATTTTTATATATATCTTTATATCAATCATTTCAGGCGAATTTTTCAAATGGCAAATAGGCATAATTTCAGAGCAACATTCAAAAGATCTACTGTATGCCAATACGTCTTTTTTGAAACAAACTGTATTTAAAGGTGCTCATATTACCTCATTTATTCTTCTTGTTGAAATAGCTATTATGTTACGTTTCGGCGCACCAATATTGGAAAAAACGCCTGACACTTTTGGTTATCTTGGACTTGTTCTTTTTGTGTCTACACCATTCTTTCTTGTTGCAACATACCTGGCTGCAAAAAATGGATTTAGAAAATGGCCTGAGGAACTGGAACAAGGAAAATAAAAGCGGTATTCACCCCGGGGTAAACCCCATACAAAATATATTCGCTTCGCTCACCCATTTTACCGCCTCAGAGGGGCTGGGTATTATACCCTTATATTAGCAAACGAGGGGCGTGTGTGGAAGTGTGCTCACTTACATGACGTCCGAGTGCCGCTAATATATGTACACATATATTAGCTCCTCATTTAGCAAAATGACTTACGTGTCGGCTAGAAAGTTATAAATTGGTACATTCTTTAAATGTCTTCGTCCAAGACGCGAATTTGCTAATTCGTCTACGTCGCTAATAATTCATAAAAACCCTACACTATTTTCCGCAACACTGGAAACCTCACCTGCCCGTATTGGTCTGGCCAAAATTCGTATGTCCATTGTGTATCTTTGAGAAGTGCCTCAATAGCGGGTCTTTGATATTCATCGGCTTCCATATATACAGCGCCACCAGGCACTAGGAAATCCCACGCTTGGTCAATTAAAACTTTATGAAATTCGTTTCCGCCATCGTTTGCAAAAAATGCTATGTGCGGTTCGTGCGCAACCATATCTGGATCTAGGTTATCAATGTCACTTGGCGGGATGTATGGAGGGTTTGCAAAAATAGCATCATAGAGACCAGTTGCTGTCTCAAGCGAGTCTCCAGGAAGCACTTTTATCATTTCATCTGGTATCCCTGAGGCACGGGCGCTCGCAATTATACCTGGTGAAAGCTTGGCATCAAGCTCGCTAATTTCCACGAGAGTCCCAGGGATATGTTTTGCCACCGCGAGCCCCACGTTGCCCGAGCCTGCGTATGCGTCAAAAGTACGAAGTGTGCGCCCGAGCTCTGATTGCTTCGCCTTGAGCTCTTCTATAGCCCTTAGTGCCCAGTGTGCCGTCTCCGCGCGCGGAATTATGGGCTTGCACGAAAGATCAATATGCACCCCAAGAAAATCCTTCCATCCCAAAACGTACGCATACGGCTCCCCTGCTTTCAGTCGCTCTATATCGGCAAAATACTCAGGAGTTTCAACCCCAGAGTATTTCTCAGCGAGAAGGCGGATGGTGTTTTGCTCGAGTTCGGAAAGCATAAAAAGGCGAGTGCGATTACTTAAATTTATTTGTATAAAAAACCGTAGAGAGGGGTAGACCATCTCTACGGCACTTCTTTACTGCGGTCTGACCCTATCGCTCATTTCAGCTTATCAGGCTTACTTCCGCGTCGGACTAACCAATATTTAGGTTAGGGTCGATTACTACCATCGACAGCATTGGTCATTAAACGTTCATCAACTGATCATGTTGATTACTCTCACCGTGTACTTCCCGTAACTGCAGTAATTTATATACTATTGACTTATATATGTTTTGTCAATAAATTAAAACGTCCAACTCCTCTATAGAAGTTGAACGTTTTAATTTTGTGACCCTACGGGGAGTCGAACCCCGCTTTAAAGCTTGAAAAGCTTTCGTCCTAACCGATAGACGATAGGGCCAAAACTGACTTGTGCAGTGTAGCATTTTTTGCCAAAAATGCAAAAAAGTGCTACTTTGATAAGACCCTTTTGTGGTCGTTATTATGGAGACGTGGCTGAGTGGTTGAAGGCAGCGGTTTCGAAAACCGCCGTGCGGGAAACCGTACCGTGAGTTCAAATCTCACCGTCTCCGC
>Ga0076135_116_pt1 | contig 7197 bp, 9 predicted proteins | sample RifGroC2_FD_67721 | JGI IMG/M metagenome (GOLD analysis project Ga0076135, IMG submission 67721) | Parcubacteria (Nomurabacteria) bacterium GW2011_GWC2_42_20 | reverse complement strand
TGAAAGGTCTTCTGCTGACTGCACAAAATAACTTATCTCCTTTGGTGAATGCTTTTTTGCAATGAGGATAAGCTGCTTGCCGAGGTCTACCCCCGTCACATCAGCACCCTCCTGAAAAAATGCGCTCGTAAAGAACCCCTGCCCGCACGCGAGGTCAAGCACCTTCTCCCCTTTTTTAATCGCCATCGCGCGGAGTATATTTGGCAAAATAACACGTGCCTGATATGTGTCATTCCCAGCAAGGAGCGTGTCGTACCAATGCGCTACACCGCCCCAGGAGGTTGTTTTTTGAGGTTTTTTCATGCTGAGAGTATACCACAAGAATTCTATACACGCCTTTATGATACACTTAACGCATGAAACGTGAATTAGCTCTCAAACAACTCCACGAAAAGTGTCTTCACGACTGCGCGTGTATTTTGAGAAAAACAGCCACACAAGGCGTACCAGGTGACGGAAATGCCAATGCAAAAATTGTATTCATCGGTGAAGCACCCGGCGCAAAGGAGGACAAAGAAGGACGTCCATTTGTTGGTTCTGCAGGGAAATTTCTCGCAGAAATGCTTGGTAGCATAAAAATGAAACGTGAAGATATTTATATCACCAACATCGTAAAATATCGCCCGCAAGAAAATCGTGACCCGACTGCAAAAGAAATTGCAGATTGTGCAAAATGGTTAGAGGAAGAAATAAAATTGATTGACCCTACGCTTATAGTTTTTCTCGGGCGACACTCAATGAATCACTTTTTTCCAAATGAAAAAATTTCTGATGCTCATGGAGTTGTGCTTATCGCAAATCACCTTGGTAAGCTTCGCCACTTTCTCCCCCTCTACCACCCTGCTGCCACGCTATATAATGGGTCCTTACGCGAAGTACTCAAAAAGGATTTCAGAAAAATTCCAAAAATTCTTAAAATGCTTGATGAAAAAAATATTTGCGAAAAACCTATTTAATAAGACTGATGGTTACAAAATAACTGTTACTTCATTTCCCCCCACTTCTAGCACACCGTCGTTTGCAGTAAAAATACTCTCTTTACCTTCACTATCAATAACCTTGAGCGTACCTCTTTTAAGTGGTGTTACAAGCGGGGTATGATGCGGAAGAATAGTTAGGTCACCCATACTACCAGTGCATGACAAGCTAGCAGCCTCACCTTTAAAAAGCACCTCGTCTACTTTTGCTATCGTGAGCTTCATCATTATATTATTTGACCTCGTCAATCGTACCTTTCATATAGAATGCTGACTCATTCACATCATCATATTTTCCTTCGAGAATCTGAGCAAATCCCTCCACTGTATCCTCAAGCTTCACATACTTTCCTGGCATTCCAGTAAACACCTCTCCTACGAAAAATGGTTGCGATAGAAAACGCTGAATCTTGCGGGCGCGGTTAACTGCGAGCTTGTCGTCGTCTGAAAGTTCCTCAATACCAAGAATTGCAATAATGTCCTGAAGGTCTTTGTAACGCTGAAGCACCTTGCGTGTCTCCATTGCCACTTTGTAGTGACGTTCACCAACAACCTGCGGATCAAGCGCGCTTGACGCAGAGTCGAGAGGATCGATAGCTGGGTAAATACCGAGTGAGGCAAGGTTACGTGAAAGCACCACAGTAGAGTCGAGGTGAGAGAATGTCGTCGCAGGAGCTGGGTCGGTAAGATCGTCTGCAGGAACATACACTGCTTGCACAGAAGTAATTGAGCCCTTTGTTGTAGAAGCGATACGCTCTTGAAGCTTTCCCATTTCCTCTGCGAGTGTTGGCTGATAACCAACTGCCGATGGCACACGACCGAGTAGCGCAGAAACTTCGGCTCCAGCCTGAATGAAACGGAAAATATTATCCATAAAAAGAAGTGTGTCCTTGCCACCTGCATCGCGAAAATGCTCTGCCATAGTGAGCCCAGATAGCGCCACGCGAGCGCGAGCGCCTGGCACTTCGTTCATTTGCCCAAACACAAGCGCGGTCTTTGCGAGAACACCGGAGTCTTTCATTTCGTGATAAAGGTCATTGCCCTCACGCACACGCTCACCAATACCAGCAAACACAGAGTACCCGCCGTGCTCTGTGGCAACGTTGCGAATTAGCTCCTGAATGAGTACAGTTTTGCCAACACCTGCTCCCCCAAAGAGCCCAACCTTTCCACCTTTTATAAACGGAGTCATTAGGTCAATCGCCTTTATCCCTGTCTCAAAAATTTCAGTCTTTGTTTTTTGCTCTTTAAAAGCGGGTGGCTTGCGGTGAATGGAAAGCTTTTCTGTTTTGGCAGGTAATTGCGCGCCTCCGTCGATTGTTTCGCCAAGGACGTTAAAGAGTCGACCTAGCACGCCCTCGCCAACAGGAACCTGGACAGGAGCGCCAGTATTTTTTACTTTCACATCACGACGAAGTCCCTCTGTAGAATCAAGCGCAATAGCACGCACGCGTCCGAGACCAAGGTGCTGCGCAACCTCTAGTGTGATCTTTCGTTTTTCGTCATTTTCTCCAACCCATTCTACGAGAAGAGCGTGTTCAACTTCGGGAATATTGTGCTCGAAATATACATCTACGACTGGTCCGACGATTTGTTTGATTGTTCCTGTGTTCATAATATTTTTATTAAATTTCCTGTTTGTTGATAATGCTATTTCATCGCCTCTATCCCCCCAATAATCTCACTCATCTCTCTCGTAATCGCGCTTTGACGGGCTTTATTGTATTCGCGCGTTAGAGAAAATGTCACCTCCTCTGCTTTATCCGACGCATTCCTCATAGCTACCATTCGCGCTGAGTGCTCAGACGCCTTTGCTTCTAGAAATGCATGATGGAGCTCAATAGCAAGAAGTCGAGGAATGAGTGTTTCAAAAACTGCTTCTGGGGATGGTTCAAACAAATAGTCTGCGGATTTTTCATCTTTCTCAATATTCGCATTTGCATCAGCAAACGCTCCTTTTTCTGGAACAATACCCTTGATCATTGCAGAGAGTCCAGTAACAGAAAGAGGAAGGAGTATCCTCGACACTGGTTCTTGTTCGAATGTTGATTTAAAATTTGTATACACAAGTACACATTCATCATATTTACCGTCAGTAAACAAATCGGTAACAAGAGATACTACACCATTAAAATCTCCTATAGTGCTCTCGTCCTTCATCGTTTGAATATGTTTTTCGAGAATATATCCGCGACGCGCAAAAAATTCTTCGCCTTTGCGACCTACTGCAATAATTCCAGTATTTTCGTGCGAAACAAATCTATCAGCAATCGCATTAAGCGCACACTTGGTTACCCCACCATTTAATCCGCCAGCAAGTCCTTTATCGCTTGTAATAACAACTAAAAGTATGCGCGAAACTGGTCGTATCGCAACAAGTGGATGATTTGCGATATCAATAGACCGCGTAATGCGTGACAAAATACGAAACGCTGCCATCGCATACGGTCGCGCCACAAGGGCAGAAATCTGCGCTTTGCGCATCTTTACACCAGAAACAGCCTCCATGGCCTTGGTAACCTGGTGTGTCTTTTGGACAGAGCGTATCTTTCCTTTTATCGCGCGAGTGGATGACATAATATTTTAGTGAGCAATAAAAATTTCTGGGTGTGACACTGCAAAATCAGCAAGTGCAGATTTTAAGTTTGCCTCTGTTTGTTCAGAAATCGCATGGTCTTTTCGTATTGCATCAACAATTCCAACAGCATGATGGTCAAAATATTCCATCAGTTTTTCTTCAAATAGGTGCATATCCTCAACCTTCACTTTATCGATAACTCCAGAAATTCCCGCGTATATCACAATAACTTCTTTATCAAACGAAAGTGGCTTACCATTTGTCTGCTTCAGCAACTCCGAAAGTCGGCGACCTTTTTCGATTCGCTCTTTTGTTTCCTTATCGAGGTCGCTCGCGAATTGCATAAACGCTTCTAGTTCGCGGAACTGCGCAAGCTCGAGACGAATCTTCCCTGCTACTTTCTTCATCGCTTTTGTCTGAGCGTTTGAACCCACGCGTGACACCGAGAGACCCACGTTTACCGCTGGGCGCATCCCTTTATTGAAAAGATCGGTGTCGAGATAGATCTGCCCATCTGTGATCGAAATTACGTTGGTTGGAATATATGCAGACACATCACCCTGCTGAGTTTCAATAATAGGAAGTGCTGTGAGAGAGCCCCCACCAAGCTTATCTGAAAGCTTTGCTGCACGCTCTAATAGGCGTGAGTGTAGATAAAAAATATCTCCTGGGTATGCCTCGCGTCCTGGTGGACGACGAAGAAGGAGTGACATCTGTCGGTAGGCAACTGCGTGCTTTGATAGGTCATCGTACACAGCAACGGCGTCCTTCCCTTTCAACATAAAAAATTCACCGATAGTCGCGCCCGTGAACGGAGCTAGGTATTGCAAGGCTGCTGGCTCTGACGCGCCTGCAACAACTACGATTGTGTACGCCATTGCACCACGCGCTTCTAGTTCGCCCACAATACGCGCAATCTTTGATTCCTTCTGCCCTATGGCAACATAAATACAAATCGGGCGAGTTTCTTTTGGCTCGGTAATTTGGTTCAAAATAGTATCGAGAGCTATAGCTGTCTTGCCTGTACCACGGTCTCCGATGATAAGTTCACGCTGTCCGCGTCCAATTGGGATCATCGAATCAATTGCCTTGATACCTGTATGTACTGGTGTATCCACTCCAGCGCGATCAATAACGCCGAATGCTATGCGCTCGATTGGCATTCTTTCTTCGGCCTTGATAGCACCCTTGCCGTCAATTGGCTCCCCGAGCGCATTCACAACACGACCAATCATTCCGTTTGATACGGGGATAGAGAGAGTCTTTCCAGTCCCTTTTGCCACCATACCTTCGCTGATGCGCTCTGCACCTGATAAAATCACAGTCTTTACAAAATCTTCTTCAAGGTTAAGAACAAAGCCAACAATGGGCTCTGCATCTAGAGTATCTTTGAGAGCCTTTCCGCCCGTCGCCTCAAAGACGACCATTTCTGCCATCATTGCTCCGTGAAGTCCCTCTATCTCAGCGATACCGTCACCAGCCTTGACCACAGTACCAACACGCTCAACTGATGTTTTTGGCTCAAGAGCTTCAATTTCCTTTCTGATTTTTTCTATAAGTATTGTGTTCATGTGATTTTAGCTTGTAATTTTTCGATAAAGTTCGACAAGGGATTTTTTATAAGTACCGTCTATGAGCGTGTCTTTTGTTCGAATCTGGAAACCTCCAATGATTGATTCGTCCACCACCTCTCGGCACACAGAACCTTTTGGAATAATTTTTTCTTTTTTATAGTGATCGTACGCGTGCATCCATTTACTCTTACTCTTACTGTCTGCCGTAATAAGGACAACTTCGTTATTCTTATTTTCGCGCGTTATTATCTTTTCAAACTCACGGCCAATAAGTGGTAGAAGTCTGTCATGTCCGCGCGCAGAAATAACTTTTTTAAAACGCACGAAAACTTTTTTAGAGTCGCCCTCGCTAATTACTTTTTCTCCCTGGAGCGCTCTATAAAGCGCCTCTGCGTACCACGATGCTTTCATGTTATTGCTTAACCGCTCCCTGTCGAAGGATTTTTTCTGCGGAAAGGACAGCCATGCGCGCGACCTCGCGCTCAGCTTTTTGCAACATTTCCTCACGCTCACGCGCAACACGGCGCTCAGCTTCATTCAAAAGATGTACCACCTTCCTGTGAGCGTCTTTCATTATCGTATGCTCATTTGACTCTGCATGCTTTTTTGCGGCATCAATTATCTCATCACCTTTTTGAGTTGCTTCTCTAATGATGCGAGCTTTCTCTGCCTCAGCCTGACCAAGCTCTGCTTCTGCTTTCTCTGCGTCGTGAATTGCGCGCACAATCTTTGCGCGACGCTTGTCTACCATTGTAAGAACCGGCTTGTAAAGAAACTTGTACAAAACAGCGAGAAGCAAGCCAAAGTTTACACTTTGAACAAGGATTAGTTTCCAATTTATTCCGAAGACAGAGACGATTTGTTCCATAATGATGAAGCTGAATGTTTTACTACGCGAATTTTACGATGAACGCAACAACGAGCGCAAAGATAGCAAGCGCCTCTGTAAATGCGATACCGATAAACATCGTCGCCTGAATTTTGCCAGAAGCGTCAGGGTTTCTTCCCATTGCCTCGAGAGCCTTTGCGACAATCATACCAATACCAATACCAGGACCAAAAACTCCAACTCCAACTGCAAATGCCATACCTAATGTTTTTGCTACTTCAATATCCATATTATTTATTATTATTTATTATTACTAAATTAGTGCGCCTCAGTGATCGCAATCTTCACAAAGAATAGTGTGAGGAGTGCAAAAATCGCCGCCTGTATAAACCCAACGAAGACCTCGAAGAGCATAATAGGAACTGGAAGCACCATTGGGACAAAGTGTTGTATGACCAAGATCATCACCTCGCCTGCAAAGATATTCCCAAAGAGACGGAACGAGTATGAAACCAGCCGTGCTACCTCGGAAAAAAGCTCTATTATCCCCACCATAAATCCCAAGACCGAGCTAAGATTAACAAATTTCTTGCCATATCTCAAGAAGCCCAATGTTGCGACCCCAACCACCTCTATCACCACAAACGCAATTATGGTAAGAGCGAGTGTTGTGTTCATGTCTGTATTCATTGAGCGAAGTAGTGGAATAAACTCCCCGTCCCCATGCGTCCAGCCAATACTCCCTATGCCGGGAGTAAATTCAATGATATTTGCCGTAAAAATGAACAAGAAAATAGTGAGGATAAGTGGAAAAAGTTTGCGCGCTAGATTTGCATCCTCAAGTGTCTCGGTCATATAGTCAAGAATCCCAACAAAGAGCGTCTCAATTAGTGTCTGCATTCGTGTGAGTGTTCCCAAAATTGCAAAGACGACAAAACTCATCAAAATAGTGTTTGTGATGGGGACTCCAAAAAATGTTCCTATTTTTTCAGCTGCGAGCGATATGTGGATACTTGTTTCCGGCATAAGAAAAGTGCCTGCATTCTAGCAGAAAAATCACAAAAGAAAAAGGTGCGGTTCAGCTTTGCTGAACCGCACCTTAATAATGAAGAACAGGAATGACGATATGATTACTCAATAAAAGGTGTTGTAACGCCGTGCAGTGCACTTTTTGCAGTAAATCTGCATGTTGTCACCATCGTCTTTCCACTCATGTTTACAACTTGAATCTCCATCGTT
>Ga0076135_114_pt1 | contig 13790 bp, 12 predicted proteins | sample RifGroC2_FD_67721 | JGI IMG/M metagenome (GOLD analysis project Ga0076135, IMG submission 67721) | Parcubacteria (Nomurabacteria) bacterium GW2011_GWC2_42_20 | reverse complement strand
AGGTTTTTCACAACCAACTACCACCACACAAAACCAAATTAAAACCATCGACACAATAAAGACCAAAACATTGAAACAAGAGCCGATGTTCACACCTGCGCCAAAGAAAACAATAGAGCAACAAATGCAAGAATTAGACGCACTCCGTTCTGCAACAATTAAATAATATGAAAAACATCATACAATCATTAAAAATCATTACTCTAGCCCTCATTCTTTCCTTCGGTATCTCCTACGTCTACGCATGGACAGAACCGATAGTGACACCACCAGGAGGGAATGTTTCTGCGCCAGTAAACGTTAGCTCAACCGCTCAGTATAAAGAGGGTGCATTTGGTATCGGTGGTCTGTTCCGCGGTTATGCCAATGCGATTTTTGATGGGAATGTTGGTATCGGGGCTACGAGTCCGGCAGGACGATTACAGATTGGGACTTTATCTTCTGGTGTCAACGGAAGCATCAATGGAGCCAGTAACCCAACAAGGCTTATTGTAAACGGCGCAACTGGCTCGGAGGCGGCCCTTACGCTTGGGTACTACTCGTCCGGTTATGGGTTGAACTTATGGGTGCCGGCCAATCCTTCAGCCCCATGGCCCACCTATATCGATAATATCAATGCCTACAGCGGTTTCCGGTTCAGGAACAATACCAGTGCCACCCCAGTCGAGCTCATGACGATTGATGCGACGGGTAGAGTCGGGATAGGTGTTCCAGATCCAACTCAAAAGCTCGATGTCGCTGGAAACATAAAAGGCACAGGAGTATGAAGGACCAGCAGGTGCAACCGGCGCTACGGGGGCCACTGGTGCACAAGGACCAGCAGGTGCAACTGGTGCTACGGGGGCCACGGGTGCACAAGGACCAGTCGGTGCTACTGGCGCTACTGGTGCAACTGGGCCACAAGGACCAGCAGGTGCAACCCCTCCTGCAGGGAGCACATTTCTTGACACTAGCTCAACAGCGCAGACAAAGTCTGGAGCCCTAACAGCAGCTGGACTCACGACAACAAATCGTCTAACAGTTGGAGAGGCGGGCGGAGCATACACATACATCACAATGAAGGACGATGAATCACCAAACGGTGTAAAATACGTGCACGCAAACAGCAACGTTGTCGGGTTCCTTAGTGGCTATGGCGGCTGGCTTTCTTACTGGGATAACGCTGGAAGTCAGTACAATGTTGGCAATATAAATGCAAACGACTATTATATTCGCGCATCAGGCATGTGGGCGAAGGACCAGCAGGTGCAACCGGCGCTACGGGGGCCACTGGTGCACAAGGACCAGCAGGTGCAACTGGTGCTACGGGGGCCACGGGTGCACAAGGACCAGCAGGTGCAACGGGTGCAACGGGTGCTACTGGGCCACAAGGACCAGCTGGCAATACTTTTATAAAGCAAACAACTATTTATCAAGCACCTGCAAAAGCTACTACTTGGTGTTGGACGGATGGCAGTAAGCAGACCTGTACAAACACATGCAATGGGCAGCTAACTACTGCTTCTACTTGTCTTTATGCTGGAACCTGCGCTTCGTATTCTTGTGATGCAGCTTCTGCTTTTGCAAATACGAATTTAGGGGCTTTGGTACAGTAATCATTATTAACGAAAAATGAATAAAAAAATATTATTTGCCCTGGTGTCGCTAGTTTTTTTAAGCGCAACTTTCCTTGTTCAAAGAGAGGAGTGGGGGAATTTGCCAGCCAGCGAGCAAAGTAGTTCCTTGTCGCCTTCTTTTTCTGTCGTATTAAACCATGAAAATATTGCCTCAACGATGAATGGTCTCATTGAAAACTCCTTTCATTTATTTGGAAAAGTAAAAGAAATAGGAGTTGGGTATCTTGTGGTGGAGGCTTCTGTTTCTGATTTTGAAAAACTTAGTGTTACTGATTTTTCTAATGAGAAGACGGAGCTCCCAGTTGTTTTGAAAAATTATAGAGTTAATATATCTGACCGTACCGAATTTACTTCAGTAAGGTTTGACGAGATATACGACAATGCATATATTACCGTCGAGTCCAGAGAAGGAATTTATACAACAAATGAACTGACGGCTATAAAAGTAACCGTACCTCCTATTGAAGAGGTTGCAATCATTGCAGAGAAAAATAAAAAAATAAATGAAGCCATCGCAAATGGCACATACCAAGGAGAGTAGTCTCGTTTTATTAATGTTAAACTTTGATAAACTTATAGAAGGCGTTGATTTGCACCCTCCGGCGTATCAAATCCTAGGTGCTCGTATGCGCGCGGTGTAGCAAGGCGGCCTCGTGGTGTGCGCTCAATGAGACCGAGTTGTAAGAGATATGGCTCGTTCACTTCCTCAAGTGTTGCCATTTCCTCAGAAAGCGCGGCAGCGATAGTGGAGAGGCCCACTGGACCTCCTTTAAATTTCTCAATAATTACTTCGAGAATTTTTCGGTCGAGAGCAGTGAGTCCAAGTTCATCTATCTCTAGAAGAGCGAGAGCGTCTGCGACATATTTAGAAGAGAGGTCTCCTTTATGGACCTGCGCAAAATCACGTGCGCGTTTCAAAAGATAGTTCGCTGTCCGTGGCGTTGCGCGACTGCGTTTTGCTATCTCACGCGCAGCGTCGTCGGAAAGTGTGATGCCAAGAATTTTAGCAGATCGTTTTATGATTTTTTCAATCTCGTCTTCTGTGTAAAACTCCAAACGAAATGTTCCACCAGAAAAGCGCGAGCGAAGAGGTGACGAGATAAGAGCCACACGTGTAGTTGCGGCTATCATAGTAAAAGGGGGCAGGTCTAGCTGTATGGTACGCGCGCTTGGTCCTTTGCCAATAATAATATCAAGCACACCCGACTCCATCGCAGGGTAGAGAACCTCCTCAATCATTTTATTTAAACGGTGGATTTCGTCTATGAAGAGCACATCGCCTGGAGAAAGGTTGGTTAAAATTGACGCCAAATCACCCACTTTTTCGATAGCTGGCCCTGAAGTAGACTTGACTTGACAGCCCATTTCGTTCGCGATAAGATGTGCCAACGTCGTTTTTCCGAGCCCCGGTGGCCCATAGAAAAGGACATGCTCAGGTGGGTGCGAGCGCTCTTTTGCAGCCTGAAGAAGTATCTCTAAATTCTGCTTTATTGTTTCCTGACCAATGTATTCGTCGAAACGGCTCGGACGAAGCGCTTGGTCGAGAAAAGAAAAATCCTGAGGATTTTCAGAGCTTTCTGGGTTGTTAGTAGGGGTACTTGACATAAAAATTGTTTTGTGCTAGACTTGTTCTAGTGGTGATCAAATGGTCATCACTCGTTCATTTAAAAGATCCTATACATAAGCCTCTCTTAGTTGGGTCCCCCGGGATTCACATGGTCGCGAACGAGGACGTGCTGGTGCTTCGCTTTATGCGAAGATTGCTGTCGCTATCCTTAGATCGCCTCCTAACTCAGTTCCTTGTGTTCTGAGAACTATGTGGGGTTTATGTACGGGATTTTTTCTTGCCTGTTTCTTTGACGCCCCTCTTTGTTGTTTCGTTTGTTTTTTCCTGCGCAGTATTACTCATACAGCTTAGTCAAAAACTCTCTCACGCCTTGAGGTGCATTCAAATAAAAGTCAAGAAACTATTTACAAGAGCTTTGTTGAAATTGTATCGGTTTTGGGCGTAAATAACAATGTGCCAAAGCTAAAACCTTGACTTTAATATATTACCTGGTATAGTTTCAGGTGGAATACGGATACTCGCACCGGTTTGCGAGATTGTTTTTTTAAAAGGGAGCAGTAAATGACAAAGAAGATCGTGATTTTGGGTGTTGGTCCGGAGCATCAAGCTGTCTACGAGGATGTTCTGAAGGAGAACAAAACCATTTTCGTTTCGACGCCACTTGCTGCGTTTGGTGTGTTGAAAAACACCGACGTCGTTGCAGTAAATATCGACAACCACACCTCGTTCCTCGACCAAGCCTTCAATCGCGGGTATTGTGGCAAGGTTGTCGCTATCACTAACAGTCGCAAAAAAATGAACAAGGCTACCGAGTTGCCAGATGGCAGCAAAGTCTACCCTGTCTGTTGCCGGACTGCCCCAGAAGAAATTATGCGGTCCCTCGCAATATGAAAAAAGCCCGAACACAAAATGTTCGGGCTTTAATTTTAAGAGCCTATCCACTATCTCGCTTTCCAGACGAATTTCCTAAATTTTGAGGCAAAAAAATGAGCAATTTGATGAGCTGAATCGAGATTCAGTAAAGAAAATTGAACTTTTTTTGACCAAAATTTGTGGAATTCTAGTCGAAATGGAGGGGCTCTAATTATCCCTCCTTTTCTAGGTCAACGACACGCTCAACTTCGTCAAAAGATGTTGCCCCAGCGAGAATTTTTTCAATCCCATCCTCCCTCATTGTTAGTAGCCCCTGCTTTGCGGCAATGTTGCGAATCTCACGCTCGGATGGGATTGTGTCTAGAAGCGCCTCAATTTCTGAAGTCATAAGCACAGCTTCAAAAACCCCGACACGGCCTTTGTATCCGAGATTGCATTTCGAGCACCCAACAGCTCTCCATATTTTTTTTGTTTGCACATCCACACCGACTTTTTCTTTGATGATTATTGCAACTTCATTGATTATCTTTTGCTCACGCTCGTTTGGTGTGTCCTCTCTTTTGCACTCAACACATAGTTTGCGAGCAAGGCGTTGAGCAAGAATTAAAGTGAGAGATGAACCTAGAATTTTTGGCGTCACCCCAATATCTATAAGACGTGGGATGGCTCCAGCAGCCGTGTTTGTGTGAAGAGTAGAAAACACCATATGCCCAGTTAGCGCTGCATTGATTGCTACCTTTGCTGTCTCACCATCGCGGATCTCACCGATCATGATAACATCAGGGTCCTGTCGCATTGCAGCACGAAGCCCCTCAAGAAATGTATAACCACGGTCTGCCTCGACTTGTGTCTGGGACACGCCCTTCAGATGGTACTCAATCGGGTCTTCTATCGTCATCATTTTTATCTCCGGCGAGTATATTCTCTTTAAAAATGAGTACAATGTCGTCGTCTTACCAGAACCAGTTGGACCAGTGTTCAATATCATACCGTGCGGCTTGCGGATTTCACGATCGACAATAGCAAGCAGGCGTGGAGACATACCAAGATCCTCTAAGGTTACATTGAGAGAAAGTGGGTTCAAGATACGCATCACCACTCCTTCACCATAAGACCCGGGGATAACTGAAACGCGCATTTCGATCTCAATGTCAGAGATTTTAATACTAAAACGGCCGTCTTGGCTTTCAGTACCAACATTAAGTTTGAGTCCTGAAAGTAGTTTGAGACGTGAACTAAATAGACGATATATTTCTGATGGGAGGGTTGCAACTTCGTGTAGCACTCCATCGACACGGTAGCGGATGTGAATAGAATCCTCGGCTGGCTCGATGTGAATATCTGACGCGCGAATACCAATAGCTCCAGCAACAATAACACTAAAAATATTTGAAATATGACGAGCCGATTTTTCCGTGACAGTTGTTTCGAGAATTTTTGACACGTCGGCGAGTGAGGTAAATTTTTTGATAAGCCCCTCCATGTTGTCGCCAGAAATATCAACCATCCCAGCTTCGCTTTTTATGGAGCCAGAAATCTCTTTGTACCTCTCCCATGCTTTTTCTAGACTTGCGTGAGAGACGAGATATTGTTCTAGTATGTATCCGCGCTCAGCAAGTGATGCGAGAACCTCTTTTGTGTTTGCCTGTGTTGGCGAAAAAAGACCAACCCTCAATTTTTTATTTGCTACAGCAAACGGGGCGACTAGTGCAGCACGCGCATCGTCCTCCTTGATAAGTCCAACTGCGGTAGTATCAATAGGAACACCAGTTAGATCTGCATAGGGGATACCGTGTTTTACTGCAATGATCTGCAAAAAATCCTCTTCTTCCTTTTGGCGAAGTTTGGATATTTGGTCGTTGCTACTAGTGTCGTCAAATTTGAGCATTTTTATATGCTTACAGTATAAGTGTTTTTTGTCACGACTGCCACTTGACAAATTCTATGAATCATGTATACTGTGTATAGATGTTTGGTTAATCCTCGCGAATATTTTCGCAACCGCGCCTCGGGTACAGGGGTAGGAGAAAAAAATGAAGAAGTTCTTTACAATGCTGTGCATGGTGTTGGCGTTCGGTGCTACTTCGGTAGCCCAGGCGGACACCGGTGGTGCCGCACTCGGCGGCATCCTCGGAGCCGTAGTAGGGAGCCAGGTTGGTGGCGGGAATGGTCGCGTAGCAGCGACAGCTGTCGGGGCCATCATCGGGTCCCAAGTCGGGGACAAGATGACCACCAACCCGCCTGTGCGCCGCGCAGTTTACCAACCGCGCGAGCAGTACGGCGCAGGTGGCGACCCAGAGCTCGAAGCAGCACGTGCCCAAGGCCGTGCCGAACGCGAGCGCGCTGCACGCCAACAGGCCATCCAAGCCGCATATCAATGCGGAAGGGACGGAAGCTGCTAGCCATCTAGCAAGCGAGTGAGAGCGCCATCTCTCACAAAAACCAAGAGCGTAGAGAAATCTACGCTCTTTTTTCTTGCCCTTGACAAAAAAAAGATATTTGGTATAATATAAAAATATGAATAAAACAATTTCAAAAACAATTCGAGTGATTGCGGTCACCAGTGTGGCCCTCTTCGCCTTTACTGGTGAGGTTTTTGCTGCGCCAACATTTCTCCCTACATCTTCTCTTGAGATCACAAATACAAGCGCAGTTGTGCGTGTGTATGTTGAAAACCCGAATGAGTTGGCTGTAGTATGGTTTGAGTGGAGCGAGGCATCATCTGTGCTCCCCCCAGAGGTTATTGCAATGAGCAACTATTTCGGAAGCGGTTTTTTTGCAGCGCGGTTACCTGATTTGAAGCCAGGGACAACATACTCATATCGTGCTGTTGCAAAAAGTGGTGGAGCGACAGTTTATTCACCCACCGCCTCGTTTAAAACAACAGGCTCGGCTCCAGTGACAACAACAACTGGTTCTTCTCAAGTAGCTCTTGGAGGAGCATCACTTTCAGGGGGTTCTGCAAATACAGACACACCATCAGCAGTCTCAACTCAAAACGTAACGTCGCAGGTTTCTTCTGGCTCCGCGCAATCACAGCCAGTAGTTTCGCAGACAACAACAAGAAGCTCAACTAAAACAGTTGCAACAAAAAATGGAGTAAACACAGCATCATCAAATAGCGCAAAAAGTGGTACTGCTAATCTTGGCGCCAACAACAACACAGCATTAGTTGCTGGGTCAGGGAGCGACCTGTTTCCAAGTACGCTTATTGGTTGGGTGGCGCTTATTGTTGCGACATTATTCATAGTACTCCTTATGGTTGTAATTTTTGAATCAACTGAAAGACGCAAGAAAGTACGCGTCATGAAAAAGGAGAATGGTGAAGAGGTATTGATAGAGGAATAATTCACAAGCACGTCCTAATAGTGAGCAAAAAGTCTACCCTCGCGATACTATCGCAGAGGGTTGACTTTTTTATAGACTATGATATAATTAATCAAGATAACAAATGAGTCCGGATAGCGTCGCTATCCCTTTGAAATTCAACTTTAGGAAAGGGAGGCCAAAATGGCAACCGTTGAAATGACAAAAAGCAACAAGTGGGCGATCGGGGCTATTGTCGCCCTGGTCATCATCATCCTCATTTTGTGGGGGGTTGGTGGCAGCATAAGTTCATCGAAAGATGAAGAAATGCAAAAACTAACGACCGCAATAAAGGGAGCTGTCGACAACATGACAACCCAAAATAAAACCATCAATGACATTGATGTGGCTGTGAAGAAATTCCCAGCACAATTGAGAGAGGCCATAATCGACCACGAGGAGAGGCTACACAAAAAACCTGTCGTGGTTAGTCGCACAAGCACACAAAAGAAAAAGGCAAAACCGATCAGGAAATTGCCTGAAGTGCAAAGAGCAAAGCCTCAACCTGTGGACAAACTAGCAGTAGTGTCGAACGCTTTGAAAGATTGCAATTCATTCGGTGGTGTCCTAATGTTGCGGGAAGGTAAAGTTGTCTGCGATATGAAAAAAGCAGATGACTCCAAGCCAGCAACGGAAAAGGTCGCACAGCCAGCACCTTTACAGGAAGGAGCGGAGTGTGACGCGGGTAAAGGGCACAAAGGTGTCTTGAGGGTCGTCGATGGTACATCGCGTTGCGTGTGGGAAGCAGCTCAAGCCCCTGTACAGCAGGTAAGGCGCGAGCAAGATCCAGTGCGCGAAACGGTTTACTACCGCGAACCTCTTCATGAAGTTTATTACGAAGAGGAGCCTCAGGAAGAAGCATCTTCTTCCTCTGGCTTTGGCTCCTGGCTTCCGTGGGTAGCTACTGCAGTTGTTGGTGGAATTATTTACAACAATAACCGCAGAAACAACGCTGCTCTGGCGCCTGCCGTAGTAGGTGGTCCGGTGAATCCAGCCCCTGGTGGTCCGGTGAACCCTATCCCTTAAGTTGAAACATCTTTAGAACACGCAAAACACCGCGTGTTCTACATTTTCAAGTCTTTAATTAAACTAAATTGAAGCTTTGAAAATGTACGAGTCGGTACAGTGGAGAATTTATTAATGAAAATATTTATGAATAAAATTATGAAAAAAATAATCGGAGGGATTGTTGCCATAGTTGCGCTTGCGCTCCCTGTGGTGTCTTTCGCAGCCACATTAAACAATGACCCGTTGGATTTTGCGACACTTCGTGTAATGAATTACACAACAAACCCAACATGTTCTACGTGTTGGGCTACTACAGCAACTGCAAACGCTGGAGATGTTTTGTCTTTTGCTATTTACTACCACAACGTTGGTCCAGATATAGCGACGAATGTGCGTGTAACATTTAGTCCTCAGACAACAGTGGCGGGAACAGCACACACATTTACCGCAACAGTGAGGGCTGACAATGCGCCAGCTGTTACTGGCACAGTGACTGTGATGACCACCACAAGCCAGACTCTTTCATTTTCTCCAAACTCAGTTATTTGGCGTCCTAATCAGCAGACTGCCGGAGCGACTGCTCTACCTGGTGCGCAACTCCACACCGACCTTTTTAATGGTGTTGGGATAAATCTTGGTAATATCGCACCAGGGTGGGCAACACAAGGGTCTGTAGTTGTGCGTTTCCAGACTACAGCCACAACCGGTGGCGCTATCTCTATCCCAACCGTCAACACTTCAAGCGCGAGCGCTACATCGCAGACCTCGGCAACCTTGAACGGTTTCGTAACTCCAAACGGAGCAAGCACAAACGCATGGTTTGAGTGGGGAAGCACACCTACATACGGTATGTCGACTACAGCTATCAACTACGGTACAACAGCAACAAGCTTCAGTAATGTGATCACAGGTCTCGCAGTAAACACTACCTACTACTTCCGCGCAGTAGCGCAGAATTCGCAGGGTATCGTGTATGGAACACAGATGAGTTTTGTGACAGGCGTGTCCTCTTGGACTGTTGTGTCTGTAAGCACAAGAAACGCTGATGTATCTACCGACCTAGCTATTCTGAATGGTTATGTAGATCCAAACTTTACGAATGACACTGTTCGTTGGTTTGAGTGGGGGACAAGTACATCTCTTGGAAACACAACAACAATCCTGTCGCATGGAAGTATTGCATCAAACTTTAACGCAACTATTACTGGACTCAGTTCAAACACAAATTACTATTATCGAGCGGTAGCGCGAAATTCACAAGGTACCATTTATGGGAATATTCTCTCGTTTACGACAACTGGCACAACAGGCGGTGTTATTACAAGCACAACTGGGTCTGTTCCTGCAGCAACAACTCTTCTGGCAACAGACCTTACTGGCACAACAGCTGTCTTTAACGGACTTGTGTTCACTTCATCAAATCAACCATCAAACGCATGGTTTGAGTGGGGGGCAAGCACGCTTTTGGGTAACAAAACCCAAACGATAAGCGTAGGGGCTCTACCCACAATAAGACATTCAGATAATATTACTGGGCTAGTGCGTGGTCAGACTTACTACTATCGTATTGTTGCGGAGAACCCATACGGCAGAGTATATGGTTCCACCATGAGCTTTGTTTCAGAGGGAAGCTCAGTTGTTGCAACAACAGGCACAGTGGACACAGGCGTTGTTATCACAACACCGAGACCAGTAGTTACAAAACCTACTGTGACTGTTGTAAACAGTGGAAGTTCAACGCAGTCTCTCGTCTCGCTGTCTGTCGATGGAGGAGCAGAGGCTATCACAGAAAATGAGAAGCGCTCATACTACGTGACATGGAAAAATGAAAGTAGCCAATCCCTTAGGAATGTAGTCCTACGTGTCACTTTTCCTCAAACGATGAACTTTGAAAGTTCAACAGTCGGAACTTTTTCACCAGCAGACAACACTGTAACTATTGATCTTGGAGCACTTGCATCAGGTGACACAGGAGAAGCATTCTTTATTGCAACTACAGATAGGGCGATAAAGAATGGGGACCTTCTTGTTGTTACAGCAAACATGGTCTACACAGACACAAAAGGAGTGCAGGGCGATGCAATCGCATACAAGACACACCGCGTAGAAGCATCAGCAAGCGCTCTCGGCGCAAGCATCTTTGGAGCAGGTTCGTTCTTGCCAACAACACTCTTTGGGTGGATGCTTCTAATAGCATTGGTGCTCGTATTGGTCCTTCTTGGGAACCACCTTTACGGCAGGTTCTCTGATACGCACGCCTCATACTAAGGGGCGGAAGTCAGAATATGGAATATGGAATTTAGCAAAAACGTGGCACGACCGAAAGGCGTGCCACGTTTTTGCTACACATATTTCAGTCTATAAACTCTACATTCCGTATTCTGTCTTCGAAGTGGTAAGATGTAAGGGATGAAATACGAAGTAAAAAATCTTGAGGAATTGCGTGCAGTCGCGGGCAATGTATTGCGGTCTTTTGTTGAAATGCCACAAAAGTCAACTGCAACAGTCGTAGGACTTTCTGGGGATCTTGGGGCAGGGAAAACAGCGTTTACAAAATGTGTTGCTAGTATTTTGGGCATCAACGAAGTTGTTACCAGCCCAACATTCGTCCTCGAAAAAGGATACGCAATACCGCGAGGGTCGTTACTCGGCGAGCGTTTTACAAAGCTCATACACATAGATGCATACAGACTAGAAAATGAAAAAGAAATGCAAGCTCTTGAGTGGGAGGCCCTTCTCCTCGATGAACACAATCTCATTTTTATTGAATGGCCAGAGCAGGTAAAAGGTGTGCTCCCAAAAGATATAATTATGATTTCTTTTCAGTATGTTGATGAAGGTGTGCGTAGTGTCACAGTAGAATAGTATGGTAAAAAAATCAACAAAAGAAAACGGTCAAAAAAGGACACTCGTTATTCTCGACGCGCACGCGATTTTGCATCGCGCCTACCACGCGCTTCCAGAATTTTCCTCTAGCAAGGGTGAGCCGACAGGCGCTATCTATGGCCTCTCAACAATGATAATGAAAATTATTAAGGATTTGAAGCCAGACTATATCGTAGGATGTTTTGACCTCCCTCAACCAACTTTCCGCCATGAGGCATACGATGCGTACAAGCTCGGTCGCGCAAAGGCGGAGGACGATCTTGTTCATCAGATCAAGCGCTCACGAGATGTGTTTGGTGCACTAGGTATTCCAGCTTACGAGCTTGCAGGGTTTGAAGCAGATGATCTCCTTGCAACAATTGTTGAAAAAACAAAAAACGAAAAAGATTTAAGAGTAATTATTGCTTCTGGTGACATGGACACACTTCAGCTTGTCGATGACAATCGTGTCCTCGTGTACACACTAAAAAAGGGGATTAACGATACGATTTTATATAATGAAAAAGCAGTAATCGATAGGTTTGGGTTCAAGCCTGCTCTCCTCCCAGACTATAAAGGTCTCCGTGGCGATCCGTCAGACAACATTATTGGGATAAAAGGCATAGGTGAAAAAACAGCGACAACGCTTATCACAACCTTTGGCTCCATTGAAGAAATTTACAAAAAAATAAAAAAAAGCCCAGAAGTGTTTAAGGAAGCAGGTCTCACACCGCGAATAATAAAACTCCTAGAGGATGGCGAGGAAGAGGCACTTTTTTCAAAAACACTTGCGACAGTGCGCCGTAACGCGCCAATAGAATTTTCGTTGCCACAAAAAAAGTGGAGCGAAGGCTTCAACCCAGAACAAGCCGAGGCTTTGTTTGCTGATCTGGACTTCCGAGGTCTTCGTGATCGCCTGCACGAGCTATTGGGGGTAATACGTAAATCCCCCCCAGAGGATTCTCTAGTAGAAGAAGTAGACCAAGTACTTTTCAAGCATGCGCAGATTGCACTGTGGCTTTTAAACTCTGAGCTCACCACACCGTCTCTCGAGGACATCCTTCATTATACAAAAAAGAATAATTTTAGAGATGCGTTTGAGTCGCTCGAGGCATTGGTGGGGAAGCAAGGACTTGGAGGTGTTTACCGCGACATAGAGTTGCCACTTATTCCTATTATAGAAGAAGCGCAGAAATATGGAATCGTTGTGGACAAGGGGCATCTTGAGAGCCTTTCAAAAAAATATCACACAGAGCTCGATAAGATAACAGCGCGCATCTACGCGCATGCGGGAGGAGAGTTCAATATGAATTCACCAAAACAGCTTGGCGAAATACTTTTTGATAAACTTGGGCTTACAGTAAAAGGGCTTAAAAAAACAGAGGGAGGCGCGCGCTCAACGCGTGAATCAGAGCTTGTGAAGCTTCGCGATACGCATCCGATTATTGCTGATATACTTTTATACCGCGAGCTTCAAAAACTTTTGTCCACGTATATCGATAACATCCCGCAATTAATCGGCGAGGATGGGCGCCTACATACTACGTTAAACCAAGCAGGAACAACAACAGGAAGAATGTCATCCTCAAACCCAAACCTACAAAATATCCCAGTACGAGGAGAAATGGGGGCTGCAATACGTGACGCATTTGTGGCACCAAAAGGGTCGACACTTATCGCTTTTGACTACTCTCAAATTGAAATGCGTGTGCTTGCCGCGCTTTCCCAGGATGAGCAGTTGATAGAAGTTTTTCGTACTGGTGTAGACGTTCATACATCTGTCGCTTCTCGCGTGTTCAAAGTTGTGGCCGAGGATGTGACCCCAGAAATGCGCCGTAGAGCAAAGGTAATCAACTTTGGGATTGTTTATGGAATGGGGGTGAATGCTCTAAAGGACAACCTTGGCTCTACTCGAGCAGAGGCGCAGGAGTTTTATGACAATTACTTTTTAACCTTTCCCAAAATTGCTTCGTATTTTGAAGATGTAAAATCACAAGCAAAAAAGGACGGGTTCACAACGACATACTTTGGTCGCCACCGTTTTTTTGCTGGGCTCAAGTCCCCGATACAATTTATTAGAGCGAGCGCGGAGCGTATGGCAATGAATGCTCCACTCCAAGGCACAGCAGCCGATATTATAAAGATAGCAATGAAGAACGCGCATGATGGTCTTAGAAAAGCAGAGTTGCTTTCAAAAGTGCATTTGTTGCTTCAAATACATGATGAGCTTTTATACGAAGTTGCAGAAGACAGTGTAGACAAAGCTACTGCCGTTATAAAAGAAGCGATGGAACACTCTGTTGAGTTCCCAGTTCCCATTACGGTATCAATTGCAGAAGGGACACGGTTTGGTTCTATGAAAAAGCTAAAATAACACAAACATGCTTCATATTATTTATGGGAATGATAGAGAAAAAGGTCGCGCGCGTTTTCGTGAGCTACGCAAAAAACTTAGCAAGGAGTGCGGGGAGGAGCGCGCAATCCTTGAGGGAGAA
>Ga0076135_112_pt1 | contig 16946 bp, 13 predicted proteins | sample RifGroC2_FD_67721 | JGI IMG/M metagenome (GOLD analysis project Ga0076135, IMG submission 67721) | Parcubacteria (Nomurabacteria) bacterium GW2011_GWC2_42_20 | reverse complement strand
ATATCGCAGCCAGATACTGGTGAGCAAGCACTTGAAATAGTGGAGTCCCTCGTACGCTCTGGCAAGATCGATGTAATCGTCGTAGACTCTGTTGCTGCTCTTACACCAAAAGACGAAATCGAAGGCGATATGGGCGCGCACCACGTAGGAAAACAAGCGCGTTTGATGTCGCAAGCGCTCCGTAAGCTAACCGCAATCGTCGCCAACTCAAAAACTATTGTTATTTTTATCAACCAAATCCGTATGCAGATTGGTGTAATGTTTGGTAACCCCGAGACTACTCCTGGTGGAAAGGCTCTAAAGTTTTACACGTCTGTGCGTCTCGACATTCGACGTATTGCACAGATTAAAAAAGGTGATGAAGTAGTTGGAAGTCGCACACGCGTTAAGGTGATAAAAAATAAAGTTGCAGCGCCTTTCAAGCAGGCGGAATTTGATTTGATGCACGGCAAGGGGATTTCACAAGAAGGAGAGATCTTGGGTCTTGGGGAAAAATTTGAGATTCTACAGAAATCAGGGTCATCATATTCGTATGGAGATACTAAAATTGGTCGCGGATATGATTCAGCGTGCACTTTCCTTGCGGATAAGGAAAACAAAACAATACGCGCTTCCCTGCTTAAGGAGATTCGTGCGAAATTGAAGGAGTTGGAGTAATTGTTTTAATAGTATTTAACACCAAGGCGAGGCCTATGTATTACATATGCCTCGCCTTGGTATACCATCCCCGATTAACCTCTTCACATTTCGCCAAAAATCTTGGCTACGCCTTCATAAAAATCCTTCAACATATCTCGATATGCTTCAGTATTTTTACATCGTCTCGCTCAAGATTTTTGACGAAATTACACGAAGACCTTAATTGGGGGTGGTATTAGACTTGCTGAAAAACCGAGTAAACTTGGCGGATTATGGCAATAATTGATTACAACGAAATTACCCCAAAGAAGTGTATTGTGCTTAAAGGCGAGCCGTATGAGGTTATGTCATCACACGTAGCACAGAAGCAAAAGCGACGCCCAACCAACCAAACAAAGCTTAAGCACCTTATCACCGGGCGCGTTGTTGAAGAAACTTTTCAGCAGTCAGATAGAGTCGAAGAAGCTGACATTGAAACCAAGGAAATAAAATATCTTTACACTGGCAAAGGCGAGTCTTGGTTTTGCTCAGTAAAAGATCCGTCTGACCGTTTTTCTGTAAAAACAGAACTGCTGGATGGGAAGGAGGGTTTTCTTAAGGCAAATACTGTTGTTAGCGCAATGATCTTTGATGAAAAGATAATTGGTATACGCCTCCCTATCAAGGTTGAGCTACTCGTAAAAGAGGCTCCTCCAGCTGTGCGTGGCAACACTGTATCTGGTGGATCAAATACTGTTACGCTTGAAACTGGCGCAACAATTCTTGTGCCAATGTTTATTCATGAAGGCGACCTTATCCGCGTGAACACAGAAACAGGGATGTATGCTGAGAGGGTGGATAAAAAGTAAAGGTCGGTCGCTCTGAGTGAAGTCGAACAAAAAAATGCTCTGGGATACAGAGCATTTTTTGCTGTTCTTTTTGAGCTTACTTCGCGACGAACGGGAGAAGTCCCATAAAACGTGAGCGTTTTATTGCTGTACGCTCCCCTGTAATCATACGTGCATGAGGGGTTAGAAACTTCTTCAGTATGTCTACGTCTTTATAATCTATTTGCTTTACGTTGTTTGTCGTAAAATAACATTGTGTGTTTTTTTTCATGGTGGTTAATTTATTTTAGCTTATAACGTTTAGAAGTGAGCGCAGTCCGAGGCGCCCATGAGTATTTTGGCCAAGCTGTATAGTAATACTGCGCGGGAAAAAACGGAATGGGCAACAATGGAGTGTGCCACTTATAAATGTTAGAAGGGTATGTCGTCTGGGTTTATGTCTTCCTGCTGGAGTGGAACTTTTTGCTGATGACGTCGCTTGGGTGTAACCACCTGATGCGGTAGCACCACTTGCGCGTGGCCCAAACTGCATCGTGTCGGCAACGATCTCTGTGCGGTATTTTTTACCAGTTGGGTCATCCCAGCTTCGTGTCTGCATACGCCCCTCGATGAATACAGCGGAGCCTTTTTTCAAATACTGCGCTGCAAGCTCTGCAAGCTTGGCAAACATCACAATATTGTGGTAGTCCACACTCTCTTGCTTTACGCCACTCTTGTCCTTCCATACGCGATTTGTAGCAAGACTAAAGCTGGTCACCTGCTGTCCAGATGGTAGTGCCTTCATTTCTGGGTCACGGGTCAAGTTCCCATACACCATTGCTTTGTTAATATACATGGTTTTATTTTACCAATTCTTCAATTGCCTTGTCCAGCACCTCGTCAGACTTAGCTACTATTACTTCTTCTGTGGTGTTGCTTCCAAGAGGTGAACCTGCTGATTCAACAACCTCCTCTTGCTCCTTGACCTTTGCTCCTGTGAACTTCTTTGCAATAAACGTATTTTCGCGGATTGTCTTTACGATTAGGTAGCGAAGTACGTTTTCGTCTTTTTTAAGCTCTTCTTCAAGCTCTGCGATGCCTGCTGGAGATCCTTCAAATTTAATCCATCCGAAGTAGGCTTCGTCAAAACGCTTGTTTTTGTGTTCGACTGTTTTTACAATCTGATAGGCGAGGTCGATGAATACGGGTAATTCCTCGGCAATAATGTCCTTGGAAATCCGCTCAATCATACCACGCACGGCTCCCGACGCTGCAGGGATTTGCTCCTAAATGCGAGGCTCCGTGTGTTCTTGATGATTCATATTATTTTTTAATTAACCTAGTAACCAAAGTATCCTACCAGAACGACGGTCAAAAGTCCACAAAAAACATAAATACGTAGGAATTGCCTATGGGAATTAAATGTGTGGCGTAATATTAAAAACACGGATGGCGTTTTGTACAAGCGTAGCACGAACAGTTTCGAAATCTTCATTGCGAATTTCGGCTATTTTTTTCACAATTTCTTCAACATATACTGGTTCATTTCGTTCACCGCGGTATGGTATAGGCGCGACATAAGGACAGTCTGTCTCAGACAAAATACGGTCAAGTGGCGCCATACGTATAACCTCGTCATATTCTCTACTGAAAGTAATTACCCCAGTGAATGAAATTGTGAAGTCTAGCGCAAAATATTCACGGGCGATATCTATATTCTGAGCAAAAAAGTGAATGTTCCCTCGCACCTTCTCTCCCTTATCTTTTTTCTTTGTTGCAAGTATCGAAATAATATCTCTGTGCGCATCCGCAAGAGCCTTATCGCTGTCACGACAATGAATCATGAGCGGCAAATTTTTCTCTGCCGCAAAATCTACCTGTGCCTCAAAAAGTTTTCGTTGGCGAGCCTTTTCAGTAGGGACATCTGTCACATCGCTCAGACGCGAATAATCTAGCCCACACTCCCCCACAGCAACGACTCGAGGAAAGGCAACGAGGTCATCGAAAAACGGCTCTCGAAAAAGCGCTCCCTGGTCATCTATAGGATGTACTCCTATAGATGCATAAACCCCACTATCTGCGAACGATGCCATCATTGCTGCCCCCTGCGATGTCTTATGGTCGGTACCTACCATAATAGCGAAGATATTTTTTTCGCGCATTCGCGAAAGTACAGCGTTACGATCCACATCGAAGGCTACATCATTCACATGTGCGTGAATATCAAAAAATCGTGGCAGTTTTTCCATTATTATTTGCGTATAAAGAGGGGTTGCTCCGGCGCCTTTGAATTAAAAATTGTTTCACCTGCGCTATCAGATGAAAAGCCAACAAGTCGTGATATTTTTTCAGCAGTGTTGGGCATTATTGGGATAAGCATCAGACTAATGTTATGCAGACCATATAATAGCCCCCAAAGAATATTCTCTGTTGCCTTCTTGTCGATTTTTACAAGCTTGAATGGTTCATAATCGGTGACAAACTGATCTAGATACCCAACAAGCTCCCAAATAACGTCTGTTGCTTTGTTCACCTCGCCATCACTCATGTATTTATGGTAGCGAGGCAAAATATCGTTTGTTACGACATAAGGAATGCTCAAACCAGGAATATCCCCGGATGTTTCCATTACCGTAACTTTTGTACGAAATGATGGGACAAGAGAAACGCTCCCGGTAACAGTTCCATTAAAATATTGTTCAGCCATTTTGAGCGTCCTAGATGTAAGGTTTCCGATCCCGTTTGCGAGGTTTGCATTGTATACCTCCTTGAATTTTTCATGAGTCATATCACCATCATCAAGTGGTGAGATCTCCCGAGTAAGGTAATAACGGAGAGCATCGACACCATATTCATCTATAAAATCCTCCGCATACAAAACATTTCCTATAGATTTCGACATTTTTTTGCCTGCTGACGTGATAAAACCATGTACAAAAAATTCACTAGGGATTGGGAGCTTTGCTGAAAGGAGCATTGCAGTCCATAGAATAATATGGAACCGTGCGATATCCTTGCCGATGACTTGAACGTCTGCTGGCCATAATGTTCGGAAGTTTTCATCATTTGCGCGTCCGTAACCAAGCGCAGAAATATAATTTGAGAGTGCATCGCACCACACATACATTAGCTGTGACGAATCATCTGGGACAGGAATCCCCCATGGAATAGTGCGGTCTGGCCGAGAAATACTCACGTCTCCAATATCCCCTTCGATTAAAGCGAGCATTTCTCGCGCTTTACTTTTTGGGGTGACTTTTAGGTCCCCGCTCTCCAGTAATCGTTTAATTTCAGGGGCATATTTTGATAGTTTGAAGAAATAATTTTCCTCCTCTATCTTCTCTGGGGTTGTAGCGTGATGAGGACACTTTCCATCAACGAGTTCTTTCTCCGTTATAAATGCCTCACACCCAACGCAATAAAGCCCCTTGTATGTCCCCTTGTATATGTCTCCGGATGCGGCTATCTCCTGCCAAAGCTTTATTGCCCCAGGCCAATGCCTCTCCTTGTCTGATGTGCGGATGAAGTCATCGTTGGTAATTGATAGTTTTTCAATAAGCTCCTTAAATCTTGCGACGTTTTTATCTACAAACATCTGGGGACCTATTCCCTCTTTTTGAGCTGCTGTAATAATTTTGTCTCCGTGCTCATCAGCTCCCGTGAGGAAAAAAACTTTTTCTCCTTTTTGTCTATGGTACCTTGCCACAACATCTGCCAGAACAAGCTCGTAAGCATGCCCAATATGGAGTGATGCATTCATGTATGGTAACGATGTTGTGATGAGGAATTTTTTCTCGTTCATAGGAAAGTAAGTGTATTATAAAACTAAACAAGCATGCCTTTTTTACGCTCAATATCCTCTACAATTTCCATAAGCGCTGCTGCGACCGGGACAGAGATTAGAATACCCAAAAAACCACCGAGCTTTGCTCCTATAATAAGCGCTAAAATAACGAGAATTGGTGGGACACCAACCACTTTTCTCACTACGAGAGGGTAGATGAGATGGCTTTCAAACTGCTGAACAAGGAGATAGAAACCAGCAACGATAACGGCGAGCGTTGGTCCCCCTATTGTAAAGGAAATGATAACGCCTGGGATTGCGGCGACGATTGGTCCAAATACAGGAATAATTTCTAAAATACCAGCAAGTAGGGCAAGTGACATAGCATAAGGGACGCCAAAAATGGTAAGCCCCATATATACAAGAACAAAGATAAGCACACCAAGTAGAAGCTGCCCTTGCATCCATTTCCCGATCTTTGCTTTTGAGCGCTCCCAAAGATTTATCGCATATTCCTCGCTGTCGAACGGAGTAATGATTCTCAAGAAATTTTCGATACCACGCTCCTGCATCGCGAAATAAAAAGACAGAACTACAATGAGCACAAAACTGAAGATTCCACCGAATACCGCCCCAGCAGTTCCGAGGACTCCTTGTGATGTAGCCCCGAGTCCAGAGATTCTGCCTACCAAATCCTCAAACGCAGGGTTCACTGAGGAGCCACCAGCTGGGTCATTGACACTAAATGCATTGGTTAGAATACCTCTGTTCCCTAAAACATTTTTATCAATAGCCTGCATCATCACTGGAAGCTTTTGCGTGATCTCTGCCGCTTCGTTTACTATTGGTGGTACAAAGGCAACAATAATCCCGATAAACAAGCCGGCGATACCAACATACATGGCAAGAACAGCTGGGATACGGTGTATGCGAAACCTTGAGAGGAGCTTTATCCCTGGCTCGATTGATGATGCTAAAATTACAGAGGTTATAATAACCATCAGTAGATCACGAAGAACCCACAACCCCCAAGCACCCAAAAGTATCGCTAACCCTTTCACTATAGTGCCAGCGGTAATCGAAATAACCGTATCTTTTTGAGGATTGCTCATCTGCGTATAATACCCCAATTGCTAGAATTTAAGAAGTGACTTTAATCCCGATTCATCCTTTGTAGGCCCGATTAGTGCCAAGTTCAAATTCTTTTCTATGAATATCTTTCTTGCCATCTTTTGAACATCTTCTCCAGTGACAGCGCGAATGAGGCGTTCGCGCTCCTTTGGTGTGCGCATTTCACGACGCATAACCTCCTGTGTGCCATAATATTCAGCAAGCTCATCTGATGATTCTAGGCTGAGGTACATCATTCCAACGAGATGCTCTTTTACCTTTGCTAGCTCGTCAGCTGGGACGATATTATTCTTCAAATTCTCCAATTCCTCCATTACCGCGCGAAGCACCTCCCCAAGTCTATCGTTTGCCACCCCTGCTGACACTGCAAAATATCCGCTGTCTGTTGAAGTGCTATTACCAGCGCGCACATAATACCCCACCCCCATCTCATCACGAATTTTACGAAATAAACGAGATGACATACCACTACCGAGAACTCCACCAAGGACAGATATAATAGGATTGCGTTTATCATATACAGGGAAAGACCGTACCCCGAGGATGAAGTGGGTCTGATCTGTTTCTTTAAACTTGAGCGCAACCTGAGGCCCACTCTGTGTGTCTCGTGTTTTTTTCTTACCCCCCTTTTTACTTGTCGCTATCCCTTTGAATTTTTTTGTTATCTCTTTGAAAGCTGTAGATGTATCAATATTCCCAGAGACTACAACTGTTGTAGCGCTCGCAACATAATGTGCTTTGCGATAAGCAACAAAATCTTTGCGTGACATAGAACGCACAACATCGCGCTCCCCTGCAATAGACCACCCGGCAGGTTGGTCACCATATAAAAGGTCTGCCCACACTTCATGGACTTTTTGCATTGGCATATCATCGTACATATTTATTTCGTCTACGATTACACCTTTTTCTTTTTCTATTTCATCTTCTTTTAGAAGTGGGTTTAGATAGAGGTCGGAAATGATATCAATGAGCTTTGAAAAATCTGACACTTTACCTTTTGCATAATACCCAGTGAATTCCTGACCAGTGAATGCGTTGAATTCGCATCCGAGAGTATCGAGTTCTTTCGATAAATCGCTTGTATTTGGGCGATTTGTTGTCCCCTTGAAACACATATGCTCAAGAAAATGAGAAAGTCCGTTTATTGATTTTGTCTCGTATTTTGAACCAGTTTCAACGAGGACGAGGACTGTCACCGTAGGGTTGTCTGTCATTGGCACCGCGAGCATACGCAAGCCGTTTGGTAATACTTTTTTCTTGAATTTCATTTTTGGTGTGTTTATCTTTTTGTAAGTAAGGTTATTTTATTTGTTCCAAAATATAATTTTTGAGATCCCCTATTGAAAGGCGTTTCTGGTTGCCGGTGTCGCGGTCGCGTACTGTCACGGTGTCTTTGTGTTCTGGCGTTTCGCCTAAAGTGTCGAAGTCAATAGTCACACAGAATGGCGTGCCAATTTCATCCTGACGGCGATAGCGCTTGCCTACGTTACCGTTGTCATCCCACATAATCTGTGGAATATCTTTTTTGAGCATATCGTATACTTCGCGAGCTTTTTCTACGAGCTCTGGTTTGTTTTTAAGTAGTGGCGATACAGCTACTTTGATTGGTGCAACGCGTGGGTGAAACTTGAGATATTCACGTGGACTGTCGCCCATCGTGTCCTCGGTGTATGCAGACAGGAGTACAGCGAGCATAGTGCGGTCCAAGCCAAAAGAAGGCTCGATGCAGTGCGGGATGAACTTCTCACCTACCTCTTCGTCGCGGTATGACAAATCCACCTTACTTGCCTCAGAGTGGCGCGAGAGGTCAAAGTCGGTACGGTATGCAAGACCGTACAGCTCCTTCTGTCCAAACGGATATTCAAATTCAAAATCAATCGTGCGCTTGGAATAGTGCGCTCGGTCGCCATCGCCTATCTCCACCTCGTGCGTGCGGGCGCGGTCAATTCCTACCGTATCAATCCAAGTGTTCATCGCGACTCTCCATTCCTCAAACGCTCGTTGCCAATCACTCTCCTTTACAAAATATTCAACCTCCATTTGTTCAAGCTCGCGAAGACGGAATATAAAATCTCGCGGTGTGATTTCGTTGCGAAACGCTTTACCAGTCTGCCCCAAACCAAACGGCATCTTTGGGTGGAATGAGTCAACAACATTTTTAAAATTTACAAACATCCCCTGCGCCGTTTCAGGACGAAGGTATGAGATGGATGACGAGTCCTCCATAGCGCCAACCTGTGTTTTGAGCATCATATTAAACTGACGCTCTGGACCTAGTGCGCCACCACACTCTGGGCACTTTGTCCTGTCCTCAATCTGATCTGTACGGAAACGCTTTTTGCATTTTGTACATTCTGAGAGCGGGTCTGCAAAGCCAGCAACGTGGCCAGTCGTCTCCCACACACGTGGGTTCATAAGGATAGACGCGTCCATACCATACATATCGTCACGTCCATCGACAAACATACGCCACCAAATGTTTTTGATGTTGTTTTTTAACGCCGTGCCGAGAGGACCATAATCATAGGTACCAGCGAGTCCCCCATAGATCTCAGACCCCTGATAAATAAACCCTCTTCGCTTTGCGAGCGATACGAGCTTTTCCATCATATCCGCAGGATAGGGTTTCTTTTCTGTCATAGAAACCTAATTTACCACATTTGACTGATTTTGACCAAACCCTGGGTCTGCAAAAAGCTGTGTTGTTATTGGTGATTTTTGATCGCGGATTTCAGTCTTTGTAAAATCATCAGTTCCAACCAGAAATACGTCCCCTGTAAGCTTTGGGGCTTGATGCACTTGGCTCAAGCTTGGAATAAATGATATTTGGAAGGAAGCATCCCTCGCGCCACCAGCTGGGACACGCCCTACATTCCATGTAACCTCTGATGTTGCCTCGTTGTATTTTATATCCTCCCCCTCTGGCGATGTCTTGCCTACCCACGTAACATAAAGCGGGAGGGTTGTCTTGACAGATGCCTTTGAAATACTGTTTGATGAGTTTCGCGCAGTCAGCGATATCGTGTATGTAGTTTCCTTGTCTGCTTGTGGTGGCATAGGCCCAGTATTTTTGAATTGTCCTGTATAATACAAACCCTTTGCGACAAGCTTTAGGTCTGTTTCAAAATTTATACTGCGCGTTGCAAATGTCGTAAGGTCGCTCGAAGAACCAGACTCGCCAATACGCCCTCCACGCGCGACAACATCAAAAATTATTTGTGGATTTTTTATTGTGCGGTTTACATCCCCACTTAGAGCAACAGGAGAAAAACTAAAACTTACGGATCCACTTGCCCCAGGCTCAACAAGAGCCAACTCTGGGCTCACCGTTTTGTTCCAGATAATAGTATCGTCAATCGACCTATAAAACCCTCCGCCAGATGCATAAATAGAATATTTATCTAGAGCGGCACCTCTTAGCTTTACCTCAATAACTACATCGGTAACCTTTGTTGGATTGTTGCTCTGCCAAGCCACATCCACGCGCACCCCTTTATTAAGAGCTACAACGGTCTCTTGCGATTTGTTATTGTTTACCGCAATATCAAGAGATAAAAATGGTTTTGTAATAACACTTGACTCTGTAGCTGAGTTGTACACAATCCCAACAAAGCGTTCATCTCTAGGATTCTGTGTTCCGACGGAAATTTTTGTAACCTTCTCCTCATTTTCTTGTCCTTCAACAGCCCCGCGTATTTTTATTGTTCTTTTTTCTTGTGGCGCCAGATTTGATACCTTCCATACATTTATTCCATAAGTAGGCGCTGGGCTTGCACTTATAAATGTAAAGCCTGAGGGATACACAGCATCTACAACAAGCACATCAATGCTGTCACTTGTATTCGAGCTAACGTCTACAGTAAATTCTACTTCCTGTCCAGATCGAACTTCTTTTGGCAAAGATAATTTAATATTTACAGGTGATGATGATATTTTTATTTGGTAGGATGTGGTCTTTTTGAGGGTTGCATTTGAACCGGCCATGCGATATTCAAGGGTTACAAGAACGTCCTTGTTTGTATTCTCTTCGCCATATAGTAAGGTATTTATAGTCTCGACTATCGTTTGCCCTGAAGTAATTACACCCAAATCTTTTGATGTACGTGGTAGTTCTGCGCTATTTGGCACAGAATAAAACCCAACAGGATACTCAACGAATAGTGTAGCGGCCTCAACAGCTACTTTATTGCTATTTGTTATTGTAAATTTTGTCTCAAAAGGTTCCCCTCCAGATGCCGCAACTGGCGCCATAATATCAATAGACATTTTTTCGCCGGAAACAATGTTCGAACCACGATACCAAATAAACCCAGCTATCATTATGGCTAGTGCAAAAATACCAATAGAAAATTGCGCAAATTTTTTCATTAGACGATGACGTTTTAAAAGTGAGGCTTCTTCTAGAAGAAGTGATGCCTTGTCTGCTTCAGTGTCCCACGACGGAGAGACTGATATTTCTTTGTGTGGCAATATGTCTTCCAGTTTATGCTCCTTGAAGTCTTTTGAGTATAGTTCTTTTTCGAGCTCAGATATTTTACTTTTTATATCGTCTGACATTTGTATAGTATACCACCGTCATTCGATAAAGCTAAAATATGTGTGAACAGTGCGTTTTAACGCATTATAGATGTGACGCCTTTAGTGCCTCATTTATCTTTATGGTAGCAACCAACCGAATCTTCTCAAACTCAACCAGTGTCTCTAAAGAATATGCCTCTGCCGTCAAAAACTTTCCATATTCTTTTGGATCCAAATACCCCAAATGTACCAATATGCGTAAAGCAACGAGTATCTCAAACGAAAGTGACAGGTTCTCAGGAATCTCTTTTTTTTCTAAAAAATCTGCGACTCGCACAATTTCATCAAAGAGCTCCTGGTCGCATCCTTCTCCATGAAGCAACCTTGACAGAAGAGCGCAGGAACGAGCAAAGAGTTTCAAGCGCGCGTGGTCATCTTTTATAGTATTGCATTGACGCCATGCGCCAGCGCTTACTATTCGCCACATCTCTTTCCCGCGAACCAGGTCGACCGTGACGAGAGATAGGTCCTGCAGGGTATAACGAAGTTTTGATTTTCCTTCCCTCACAGACTGCGCAGTAGCGCCAATAAGACCAAGCTCTTCAGTAAATATTTTGTAAAAACGATTTGACTCACCTACTGAAATACTACTCAGGATGATTCCGTGTGTGTGATAGATATGATGCGACATACTTGTACTATTTCTCTATCAAAAAAGTAAACGACATGCCCTCAATATCAATGGGTTCGCCAGCAACTTCACCATACTTTATCTCCCCAATAAGGGCAATCTTTTTGAGTTCATCAGAAAAAGCATTGACAAGCGCCGCCCCTTCTTCGGTTGTTTTTACGTTGAGAGTTATTACATCAGATGGTTCAAGTTTTGAGTCCTTGCGTAGTCCCTGCACAGTGCGCAAAATTTCACGGAACTGCCCTTCTTTTTTGAGTTCTAGGGTAATTTCTTTATCAACCTCAATTTTCGCATCTATGTCGTTTGACCGTATCACCTTCTTCACATTGAGCTCATCAGTGATAATCACCTCGTCAGCAATATCAATTTTAAGAGTCGCAGGTATAGTTACTGAGGAAAGTGGTTGTCGTACCTTTAAACCAGCCCGTGCACGGTCTTCAAGTGCAACCGAAACAATTCGACGAACTTCTGCCATTCTTTCGAGAATTTCTAAATCTGCTTCATGGGATATAGGCCACTGCTCTAGATGCACACTTTCTTTTCTACCACCAGCACGAGAATAGAGATGCTCCGCAATAAAAGGCATAACTGGCGCAATCAACTTTGAAAGCTCCATAAGTATGGTGCGTGTTGTTAAAACAGCGTGTGTACGGTCTGACATATCGTCTGACTTAAAACGATCGCGTGATCGTCGGATATACCAAGTAGATAGATCATCTATAAAAAGACTTATTGGCTTTATGGCGCGGTCGATTTCATATGCATCAAACGACTGTGACATCTCTGAAACAAGCTCCGCAAGGCGAGCGTGCACCCACACGTCGAGCGAGTTTGTACTTTTTTCTTTACTATTAGAATCTACACCATTTCCATAAAGCTCGTAAAACGAGAGTACATTCAAAAGGCGTGTAATATTCTTTTTTACAACTTCATCCACCCCTCGTTCCGAAAACGACAGGTCCTCTGCGTGCACAATCGGCGAAGCAAGCATGTAGTATCGCACGGCGTCTGCCCCGTATTTGTTTATCACATCAACCGGATCTGGATAATTCTTGCGACTCTTTGACATTTTTTGTCCGTCTTCCGCAAGGGTCATTCCGTTCACAATGACATTTTTAAACGGAGCTTTCTCAAAAAGAGCAACGGATAGAACCAACATAGAATAGAACCAACCGCGTGTTTGATCCACCCCCTCCGCAATAAAATCCGCTGGAAAATTCTTTTCAAAAAGTTCTTTGTTTTCAAACGGATAATGAAATTGTGCGTATGGCATAGAACCAGACTCGAACCAGCAATCAAAAACATATGGCACGCGCACCATTGTATCCCCGCACTCACAAGGTATTTCAATCTCATCTATATACGGCAAATGCACATCAAACTCAAAGTCTGCATTGTGAGAAAATGGCACATAGTTGATATTGGTTATGCCCCCTGTCTCGATAAAATCCTCGTTCTTCCCGCGAATTGCCACGGCCTCGTCTACTGTTGCCCCACTAGCCCCAGCAAAAATCATCCACACTGGGTATTCGTGTGTTACGATCAAAATAGTCTTGCCTGCATATTCTTTTTCAAGATCAGACATAACAGACATAACACGACGCTTTACATCAAGTAGGTTTTCTCCTCCTTCTGGACGCTTTGTAAACTTTTCCTTTGTAGAGGTAAAGTGCCCACGATATTCGCTAATTTTTTTACCATCAAAAACACCAGTGTCAATCTCTTTTAATCTTTCATCAACTATTATTTTGAGTGTGTCAAAACCGATCGCGCCTGCAACTATTTCTGCAGTTTCTTTTGTGCGCACAAATGGTGAGGTGATTATTATGTCGATGTTTGCCTCTTTAAGTTTTTGCCCGGCATTTTCGGCTGACGTGCGTCCGTTTGTAGTCAGTCCGTATGAAGCGCTCCCCTCTATTTTTGAGCTTACGATGCCTCGGGCATTGCTCTCTGCCTCGCCATGTCTCATCACTATATACTTGTTCCCTGATTTTTTTGTATGCTCTGAAATCTCTGCTCGAGAACCAATAACAAGATTATTGTTGCATTTTTCGCATTGCCACACTGGAATAGGAGACCCCCAAAAGCGAGAGCGTGAAATGGCCCAGTCGCGCGCTCCTTCGAGCCATTTTCCAAAACGCCCATCGCGCATATTTTTTGGCACCCACGAAGTATTAGCATTTTGTGCAAGAAGCTTTTCTTTGAGCTCTGGAACTTTTACAAACCATGATTCTGCAGCATAGTTGATGAGAGGTGTATCACAACGCCAGCAATGCGGGTATGCGTGAATTATTTTTTCTTTTGAAAAGAGAGCATTTATTCCGGCAAGATATTTTATTATCAAAATATCTGTCGCTTGGTGGCCATCTTTTTCTTCTGATTTTGGTTTTACTGACACGCCTACAAAATCACGAATTTCCTTTTTCATTGTGCCATCCATTTCAACATGCTGAACAAACGGGAGGTTTTCCAGAGTACCAAGCGACATGTCATCTTCACCAAAAGCCGGAGCAATATGGACTATGCCTGTTCCACTCTCCATTGTCACAAACTCTGCGCCATAGACCTTCCACCCATTTTCGCGATTTGTAAGCGTTCCTTGCGATGAATAGTAGTCAAAAATCGGTTTGTATGAAAGCCCAACGAGCTCAGAGCCTTTCATCCGAGAAACTACAGTGTATTCCTTGCCAGCAAGCGCTATTTCTGCGCGAGCAGAGGCCAAAATATATTTCTCGTCCCCTATCGCAACTTTTAAATACTCTGACTCGGGGTTTACCGCAAGCGCCACATTCCCAGGTAGAGTCCACGGGGTTGTAGTCCATGCGAGAATGTACGTGTCTGACTCCTTTGTTAACTCAAACTTTGCCGTAACAGAAATGTCGGTAATATCCTTGTAACCGCTGGTGACTTCATTGTTTGAAAGCGTTGTCTCGCACCTCGGACAAATATGCATTGACTTGAAACCACTATAAACAAGTCCTTTCTCATATAGAGTCTTGAACGCCCACCATACTGACTCTGTGTAATTTGCGTCCATAGTGCTGTACGCATTTTGCATATCGATAAATCGCCCAATGCGCGGAATAAATTTTTTCCATTCTGCATCATAGCGAAACACCGACGCACGAGAGGCCTCGTTGAACTTTTCAATACCGTATTCCTCGATCTCCTTTTTGTGTCCTAGCCCAAGCTCTTTTTCTATTAGATTTTCAATTGGAAGGCCGTGGCAGTCCCAGCCCCACACTCGACGAACATGTCGTCCTCGCATTGTCTGATATCGAGTGATAGTGTCCTTGATCGTACTCGCAAGCATGTGCCCATAATGAGGAAGCCCTGTCGCAAACGGCGGACCATCATAAAAAACAAATTCTCCCCCATCTTTTGTTTGCTCAAGAGACTTTTCAAAAATACCATGCTCATTCCACATGGCAATGGTCGCCTCCTCGCGCTCAGCAATCTCAGACTTTTTGTTTTTATCTTTATCTTCCATGTTTTCTTAGAATATCACAATATCACATCTTATCAGGAGCCGAAATACCAAGAACCCAAAGCCCTTGAGAAAGAACTTCTTTCAACCTTTTCACTATAGCAAGATAATGCTCTGAAGTTTCCTTGTCCTCGCCGAGGATATGATTTTCTGCATAAAAACTGTTGAACAGTTGCGCGACCTCAAAAAGATATGTGACTAATTTTTGTGGTGCAATATTTTCGACAGCATCAGCAAGAACAATCTCAAAATGCGCAAGTTCTCTTTCAAGTAAGGTCACTGGTACATCTTTAAACTTCGCATTATACCCGCGCTTTCTGCCTTTTTCTATAAGCGATGAGCACCGCGCATGAGTGTACAAGAGATACGGACCCGAATCCCCTTCAAATGACAGAGAACTCTCTGGGTCAAAATTAATATTCATCCCTGGCTTCGAGCGAAGCACGGCAATGCGGAGCGCAGAAAGTGCTATCTCTCGCTCGAGTTTCTTTTTCTCTTCATCGCTCAAGTGCGCAATCTTCTCTCCTGCTCTCTCGCGCACTTCTTCTTCAACCACACCAATCACATCAAGCGCGAGCGGCACCCCACCAAGGCGACTCGACATCTTTTGCCCCTTGAAAAGCATACGACCGTGAGGAATATGAATACTCCTATCTGCACGGCTCTTCCATTCTTCACTTATCTTACCCGCAGCATCAAGTACCACTTTGAAATGATGAGTTTGTTCATTGTCCGTAATAAACAAGGAGTAATCAATCTCTCCATATTCTCTAAACTTCTTTTCTATCAAACCTAGATCCTTTGCTTCATAGGTTGGGTGACCATCACTGTTCACAAACACGAGTGTATTCAAATCCTTACGTTCCTCACTCGGCACATACACATACGCTCCTTCGCTTTGAGTAAACACATTGGGAGTATTTTCTAGTACAATTTCTTTACCATTTTTTGCTACCTCACTTTCAAAAATCACTTTTCCAAGTTTCGAGCCAATACTTTCGAGCACAGTATCAAAATACTCAGTGTTAATTAATTGCACTTTTCGCCAAAGCTCATACCCTACAGAATTGTGGAGTTCCCCACTCTCAATTTCATTGTATAGATTTTTTGCAATCTCTTTGATCTCACTTTCAAATTCTGGATTCTCCTTTGCGAGAGTCACGCCTCGTGTGTAACACTCGCCAAGATAATTGACGACTTTGGTTTTATCTTCAAAGCTCCCTGACGCAATCGTGTCGTTGAACATCTGCTGTGAAGTTCCTCCATCTTTTTGCAATACATAAATAGCCTTCGCAATGCCAAGAGAAATATCAGAAGGAAAAGCAACTGTAGTTACTTGCGCCCCACCCACCTGCATAGCGCGTGCCGTAAACTCACCTACGATATTATTCATAAGGTGCCCAATATGAAATGGTTTAAAAAGATTTGGAGAGGAGTGTTCGACAAGAATATTTTTGCCTGAGTAACTTGTCTTGAGACTAATTTCCTCTTTTGAATTTTCTTTCCTTATAATTTCATCCGTAAGTCTAAAATTTATAAATCCCGGACCAGCAATCTCAATTTCTTTGACCTCCTCCGAAGGTGTCTCTAAAATTTTCTCAACAAGCTTGCCTGCGAGCTCGCGCGGCGAAACTCCAGCGACCTTTGCATACGCAAGAGCGGCGTTCGTAGAATAGTCGCCATGCGCTATATCTGCAGGGCGTTCTATCACCACTTCACTTGCCTCAATACCGAGTGCTCCCAGCGCCTCGCGTACTACAATTCCCAGCTTTTCACTCATCATATATGCGCATCATAGCACGCAAAAATCAAACAAAAAACCCTCGGCCGAAACTGAGGGTTTTTAATAAAAAGCTTTTTATTTTTTTAATACGATTTCACGAATCT
>Ga0076135_104_pt1 | contig 50815 bp, 48 predicted proteins | sample RifGroC2_FD_67721 | JGI IMG/M metagenome (GOLD analysis project Ga0076135, IMG submission 67721) | Parcubacteria (Nomurabacteria) bacterium GW2011_GWC2_42_20 | reverse complement strand
TTCTCGGCTTCAACTCTCTTGCCGCTCGCCATCAAGACCTGCGCATAATATTTCTGCGCCATATCATATTTTGGCTCAAGCTCGTATGCTCGCTTAAATGCTTCTTCTGCTTTTTCAATATTCTTGCTGTTGTAGTACGCGCTTCCTAGCTCAAAGAGGATCGTTTGTTTATTTGGCGATAGTTCAACGGATTTTTCAAGATAGCTGATTGCTCTTTCAGAATCGCCAACTCGAGAAAAGAATGAGCCAGCAAAGACCTGGTAACGTGCGTCCTTTGAGAGTTTTTTTGCTTGTCGCTCAAGCTCATTCCCAGCTAGAGATATGAACTGTGACTGTATTTCCGATACTCCTTTTGATGGGTCAAATCCGTTCATCGACAGCTGTGCAAGCTGTTCGCGCGCCTCAGAAGTTCCAAAAGAATCATACGCGATAGTTTCCTTGAAGAGCTCTAGGTTGCGCGCAGGACCAGCTGACCTGTCAGACATTGCGCGTATTAGTGTCGTGTTCTGCATGACACCCTTGTAGTTCACTGTGTAAACAAGCACAAGTGCAATGATGATCGCACTACCTGAAACTATAAACGTTAAGTCCTCTGCGTCTGCGTCTCCTTTCGACTTTATAAACTTTACAGACTTTATGGACTCGTGCGAAGCACGGCTCATTCCCTCTATGTACGCTAGAATCGTCCCAAAATAGATAAGGCTTGTAATATTGTCGAATACAAATAGGTTTTGGAAAAAATATCCGCCTAGTAATCCAGTGAGTACACTTTTTTCAACAATAGACAGTTCGTCTGCGCGACGCCATATACAGTAAATCGCGCACGCAAAGAGAGAAATATACGCAAAAAGTGCAGGCAAACCACCAGCAATGAGCCAATCAAAGAATACGTTATGCGCGCGGTCAAACCATTGCTCCTGATCATACATCTTTGGATTGTAGTACTTGTTGAATACGTAATTAAAGTTCTCCATTCCCCATCCGAGAACAGGTCGCTCTTTGAATCCCTGATATGCCATATTCCAAACCATAAAACGAGACTTTGTCGTTTGTTCTGTAAAAGATATTGCTGCGAAACGAGATAGTACTGGGCTGTCTTTCACAAACTGTGCGTCACGCATTGCAATAAATCCGCCGACAAACAGAGCAGTGGCGAAGAGGACTCCTATCGCGCCATTGCGTAGGATCTTTTTCTCACGTTCAAATATTGCAACAAGAAGTGTGGAAAGTCCTATTCCTGCGAGAAGTCCGAGCATCGCGCCACGAGTCGCCGTATGATAAAGCACAAATGTTTGCAAAAGGATGATAGCGCCGTATATCGCCACACGCGCGCGTTCACCGGTTGTTGTAAAACTCTCACGTGCCATAAAAAATCCGGCTAGAAAAATGTTGAACAGAGCGTAGGTGCCGAGGTATGCCGCATTCCCAAGTGTGCCATTCACACGCATGCCATCTTGCACAATATCAAGACCGCCAGACCACTGTAGCACTCCGTAAATGGCCATTATCACCCCAGCAAAGAGATGCAAATTTAAATATGGACGCCAAAATCCGCGCACTGTGAGTACCGTGGATGCAACAATGAAGTACGCAAAGAGGTGGAAATATGTCACAACCCCCTCCATGCGCTCAAAGTTTGACCAAAAACTTTTTGTTGGATTCTCTCCAAAGATCGCAGAAAGAGTAATGATTCCAAGAAAGGCCACAAACACACCCAAGAGATAACTTTTTCTTGGACGGTACGCTGGATCAATGAATGCGAGCACAAGCCACGCGGACAGCATTATTTCAACAATGATACGAAATGCAAAATTCTTTCCGACAATAAACGGGAAAAATGTGCTGTGCGAAAGTACAATAAATGGTATAAACGGCACAGCCACAAACCCCGCCAAAACTACCGCATTTGCCAAAATCTTGTGTATATTCATAGTGTCTCTATCGTAACACAATTCAAAAAAACAGGCGATCAGATCTTATAATTAAAATAGTTCAAGGAGTCTATTTCGTACTCATTGATTAAGGAACAGTTATTGAATAATGGATAAATTAAATAACTAACAAATGTTGCAATCTTTCCCTTGCCAATATTTGAGCCTGCAACAGGCTATCGAAAGTCCCACAGTCAACCCATTCATTTTTTACTTCTACAACATCAAGCTCCGCATTATCAAGAAACCAATTGTGAACATCAACAATTTCCAATTCTCCTCGGGGACTTGGTTTTAGTTTTTTTACTATATCGACAACTCTCTTATCATAAAGATATAGCCCTGTAATTGCATAATCACTAATTTTTTCCTTTGGCTTTTCCACGATTGCCTCTGCTTTCATATTTTTATCAAATTTAATAACCCCAAATCTTTCTGGATCTTTAACTTTTTTTGCAAAAATCTTTGCGCCTATAGAAAAGTTTTTTATCTCTTCTGTAAAATCATCTTCAAAAATATTGTCTCCTAAAATCATCGCGACATTATCGTTCCCAATAAATTGTTCACCTATAATAAACGCTTCAGGGAGACCAAAGGGTTTGTCTTGAATTTCGTAAGTAAGCTTAACACCAAACTCCTTACCACTACCTAAAAGATTCAGATAATCCCCGGCCCTCTCTGGTGCAACAATAATCAAAATATCTTTTATACCAGCCTTTACAAGAGTATTAAGAGGGTAAAAAATCATCGGCCTATTATAAACTGGGAGAAGCTGCTTGCTAGTAATTTTTGTACAAGGAAATAGCCTAGACCCTGTTCCGCCGGATAATATAATTCCTTTCATAATTTAATGGTACCATAAAAATCATCTAAAACTCGTGTCCTTATATTTTATAAGCTCCCGAATTAGAATTTCACATTCCATTGGTGACACTACTTCTTGTGTAGAAACAATACCTACCACACTGTTGTCATTACCACCCTCAAACAATGCGTCTCCAATATATACGCACTCTTCTTTATTCCATCCCATGTGCTCAACGAGCCTCTTTACATTATCGCCCTTGTGCCAGATTGTGAAGTCAATACAGGTGGTTCCACCAATGCGCGCCTGTACGCCTAGCTCGTTCAATTGAGCAACTTCTTTTTCAAAGCTTTCCAGCAGTCCTTTACGAATTACCTTATCTGGGTCTGACTTCTCCTTGCTTTCAAGTGGCGCATTGTGACCAATCAAAGAATAGGAAATTTGGCATATTCTGTCCTCAACAATATCCGATGTATCATTGATTACAAGGTTTGCTTTGTCAATCATTTTACGAACAATAGTGAAGACTTTGTTTTTTTGAGCTTTGGTAAGTTCGTTGCGCCACAAGTGTGCGCCGTTCGATAATTCCGTATGATTCCCATTTTGTGCCATCACAACCACATCTTTTGTTACCTCTCCGATTTGCTTGATGATCTGGCCTTTAGTCGCTCCAGACACAACCACCACATCACAGCCGTTTGCAAGAAGATCTCGCAGCCCTGCGACCATAGAATCGCTTATCTCACTACGTGAACGCGTAAGCGTGCCATCCATATCAAAAAAGAAATGTTTTTTCATTATCAATTAAATATTTCTTTCATACATATCATCAAAACGAACAATATCGTCCTCCCCCAAATACGAACCACTTTGCACTTCAATGATCTCAAGAATCTCACTCGTTGAATTTTCGAGTCGATGCTTTGTTTCAACAGGAACATCAACCGTCTGATGCGCACCGTAAAAACGTGTATCTTCACCAACAGTCACCGTTGCTGTGCCACGTATTATAACCCAATGCTCAGATCGTCTGTGGTGTAACTGCAAGCTCAACTTCTCATGAGGATTCACAACGATCTTTTTTACTTTATACCCCACTCCTTCCTCAAGAACTGTGTACGAGCCCCATGGACGCATAACAGTTTTGTGTTCTTTGTATTGCGCCATATTACGCTCCTTGAGCTCAGCATACGCATTTTTAATTTTATGCGTTTCTTCTTTATGAACAACAAGGACCGCATCCTCTGTGTCTACCACTACAATATCGCACACACCAATAGCTACTGTTGCTCTTCTTGAGTTTCCATACACTAACGAATTTTCACAATCAATGATTAAAGCATGCTCGTTGAGAACATTGCCCTCCTCATTTTTTTCAAGAAGTTCATATAGTGATTTCCATGAGCCAATGTCTTTCCATGCAAATTTCACTCTAATAACTTCTACATTTTTGCTTTTCTCAAGAATCCCAGTGTCAATAGAAACTGGCGACAATGAAGAAAAACACTTTATAAATTTTTTCTCATCTGTGTGCATAAATGACAAGGCTTGTAAAACCTCTGGTAGATATTTTTTTATTTCTGAGCGAAATGTTTTAACACTCCAGACAAAGATGCCAGCATTCCAAAGATACCCTTTTTTGACATATTCCTCGGCTATATCTTTTGGTGGCTTTTCTACAAAGCATTCAACAGAAGTCGGCGTGCTATAGTTTATTTTTCCTTTTGGCTTTATATATCCATACTCAGTACTCGGGCTATCTGGGGCAATACCAAAAGTAATCAACTTTCCATCGGTAGCGCGAGCAAATGCACCAACGACACTTTTCTTAAACTCCAGATCGTTAGCAATCAAATGATCGGCCGGGCAAACAAGCATGAGAGCATCTTTATCTTTTTCGTATATCACCTCAGAAGCCAAGGCAATAGCGGGGGCGGTGTTCTTCTGGGCTATCTCGATAATTAATTGCTCATGAGAAAAGCCGGTGCTCTTTAATTGTAACAATATATCAATAGAAAACTGTTTGTTTGTGACAATGTAAATATTTTCTTTTGGAACAATTTTCTCTATTCTTGAAAAGGTTTCCTGAATGAGAGTTTTATTTCCCGTAAGTGCAAGAAGTTGCTTTGGGTACATCTCTCGGCTAATAGGCCACAGCCTTGTGCCAGACCCACCTGCAAGTATTACGGCATATTGGTGTTTATTGTTTGGCTGTTTTTTCATGTTGATTTTTCATTTTGACACCTATTGACACCTTTTGATATAGACCATATTATAGATGCAATGAATAAGGAAATCAATATTTACGAAGTCTACACAACATCAGAAGCACAAAAGCTTCTCAAAATAAGTGACAGTACTATGAAACGGCTTCTTAAAAAGGGCCTCGTCAAGGCAAACAAGGTTGGTGGACAGTATCGCATTCTCGGCAAGGAGCTTCTGCGACTTGTATCACCCGAACTCGAAAAGGAAGCAGTGAAGTCGTATTTGGGTCTAAAGAAAAAAATCGTGAGCACTATTAATAATTGGTAATTAATAATATTATGAAAAAAGCACTCATCACTGGCATTACAGGGCAAGACGGATCATATCTCGCGGAACTTCTCCTCGAAAAAGGGTATGAGGTGCATGGTATCATCCGCCGTGCAAGTAGTTTTAATACTGGAAGAATCGACCACCTATTTCAAGATCCTGCGGTTTCAGGGAAGCGTTTTTTTCTTCAATATGGCGACCTCACTGACTCAACGAATCTCATTAGAATCATCAAGGATGTTCAACCAGATGAAATTTATAATCTTGCTGCACAAAGTCATGTAAAAGTATCTTTTGAGGTACCAGAGTACACAGGCAACTCTGATGCACTCGGCACTCTCCGTATACTAGAGGCAATCCGTCTTCTTGGACTTGAGAGGAAAACAAAATTCTACCAAGCCTCAACTTCAGAAATGTTTGGTGCAACTCCTCCACCTCAGAGCGAAAATACTCCGTTTTACCCCCGCAGCCCATACGGCGCCGCAAAGGTATATGCATACTGGATAACAAAAAACTATCGCGAAGCTTATAATATGTTTGCGGTATCAGGAATTCTTTTTAACCACGAGTCTCCTCGTCGTGGCGAAACATTCGTAACGAAAAAAATTACACGCGCAGCAGCGAGAATCTCTCTTGGTCTACAAGAAAAACTTTTTCTTGGCAACCTAAACGCAAAGCGTGACTGGGGTCACGCAAAAGACTACGTGAACGCAATGTATCTCATGCTTCAACAGGAAGTACCCGAGGATTATGTCATTGCAACAGGAGCACAATACTCTGTGCGAGATTTTTGTGACGCAGTCTTTAGAGAACTTGGGATTGAAATCATATGGCAGGGCTCTGGTGTAGACGAAAAAGGTATCGACAAGAAAACAGGTAAAGTAATTATTGAAATTGCGCCTCGCTACTTCCGCCCAACAGAAGTTGAGTCGCTCCTTGGCGACCCCTCAAAGGCACAGAAGAACCTTGGATGGAAGGCAGAGATTGGTTTTAACGGATTGGTAAAAGAGATGGTTGCAACCGACCTTGAAGAAGCCAATAGAGATCTTCATCTTAAAAACGGCGGATTTGCGACACAAAGCCACCATGAATAATTTAAGTCCACATCTTCCAGCTGAAAAATACAAAGAACTTATGGATATTTCCCCTATTTGTACCGTTGATGTACTTTTTTTTAATAGCGACAAAACAAAAACGCTTCTCTTCAAAAGAAAGAACCAGCCGATTAGGGATCAGTACTTTTCTATTGGTGGTCGTTTATTAAAAAATGAAAGGCTGATGGATGGAGCGGTGCGTCAGTCTCTTCGAGAGGCATGTGTTGTTGTTGACATAGAAAAACTTACACTAGGTGGAACACAAGATGAAATTAACCCCAACTCCATGTTTGATGGAATCAACTATCACGCAGTCAACACTTTTTACGGCTATGTTCTTGGAAGTGAGGAAATTAAACTCGATAGCCAGCACAGCGAATATCGCTGGTTCCCCGTGACATATGATTCATTCCATCCTTTTATCAAAACGAAGATAGCTAGCCTGTTAAAAGCATATGGAAAAGAACTCTAAAATTTTCGTCGCAGGACACCGAGGACTCGTTGGGTCAGCTATTGTGCGTACACTTCAAAACGAGGGCTTCGACAATCTCATTCTCAGAACGCGGGCGGAACTTGATCTCACCAATCAACAGGCAGTTGCGGAATTTTTTGCAAAAGAAAAACCTGAATACGTTTTTCTCTCTGCGGCAAAAGTGGGCGGTATTATGGCAAACAAAACTCATCCTGCAGAATTTATTTACGAAAATCTCACTATTCAAACAAACATCATTCACAGCTCCCACAAGAACAATGTCAAAAAACTCTTGTTTCTTGGTAGCTCCTGCATTTACCCAAGAAACTGCCATCAGCCGATGAAAGAAGAATATCTTCTCTCAGGAGAGCTTGAGCCGACAAACAAGGCGTATTCGCTTGCAAAAATTGCCGGCATTGCAATGTGCCAATCATACAACGAACAATACGGCACTAATTTTATTTCATTGATGCCTTCAAATGTTTATGGACCTCATGATAACTTCGATCTTGAGAGTGCGCATGTGGTGCCATCAGTTATCAACAAATTCCATAACGCAAAAATAAATAATGATCAACAAGTAGTGATGTGGGGCACTGGGAGCGCAATGCGTGAATTCCTGCACGTCGATGACCTCGCGGACGCTTGCCTCTTCTTGATGCAGAACTACAATGATTCTTCTATCATCAATGTGGGTTCTGGCGAAGACGTCACCATCAAGGAACTTACTGAGATCGTGAGTGACGTTGTTGGGTATGAAGGGAAAATAATTTGGGACACCACAAAACCAGATGGCATGCCACGAAAACTTGTTGATGTAAGTAAACTGCATTCATTGGGATGGAAGCATGACACACATCTGCACGAAGGAATAGCTTCAACATATGAATGGTTTAAAGAGAATTACAAGCATGACTAAAGTCACCATTATCAGACCCAAAAAAGTATTTAGCCTTGAGGACATCAAGGAGATTTGGCGTTACAAAGAGCTGCTGTATTTTTTCACCTGGCGCGACTTCAAAGTGCGTTACAAACAAACCTTCATAGGTATCCTTTGGGCGATTTTTCAGCCATTTATGACGATGGTTGTCTTTAGTGTATTCTTTGGCGGACTGCTTCGAGTTTCTTCTGATGGAGTCCCCTATCCTATTTTTGTCTACACAGGACTTCTCTTTTGGCAATTTTTCTCAAGCGCCCTTTCTGACACAAGTGGCGTTCTCATCAGCAACCAGGCAATTATTACCAAGGTATACTTCCCACGCCTCATCCTTCCCCTGTCTTCTGTTGCCACAAAACTTGTAGACTTCGCTATTGCGGCAGTAATACTTGGAGGAATGATGCTCTACTATGGATTCACCCCAGACCTTATGAGTATCGTTGTGATACCAATCCTTCTTGTGATTACATTTATGGCTGCGGTTGGCGGTGGACTATTTCTTGCTGCAGTCAATGTGAAATATCGCGACGTGCGCTTTATACTCCCATTCTTCATTCAGCTCCTCCTTTTCCTTACGCCCGTCATTTATCCAGCGAGTGTTGCTGGGAAATATTCTTGGATTCTTGCCTTCAATCCCATGATGGGCGTTATCCAAAACGCACGCGCGGTACTCCTCGGTACTGCTCCCATCAACTGGATGCTTATTTCAATCTCGTTTGCTGCAACCGCATTACTTCTTATAGTTGGTACAATCTATTTTAAAAAGGTCGAGCGTTACTTTGCGGATATCGTCTAATAATATGAACAAGCCAATAATCGAAATCAAAAATATCAAGAAGAAGTACAACATCTCGCACCAGCGTGGAGGCTATGTTGCACTTCGTGATGTTTTTACGAACATTCTTAAAAATCCTTTCAGATTTGCAAAACAAAAAGCAAAACAAGTGGCGGGCATCGGGACCAAGGAAGAATTTTGGGCGCTTAATGGTGTAGACATCAAGATCAACAAAGGCGACATCATTGGTGTTATCGGGCACAACGGCGCTGGGAAGTCCACGCTTCTCAAAATCCTTACAGGCATTACCCCGCCAACTGAGGGAGAAATCACCATGCGTGGACGTATTGCATCTCTCCTTGAAGTCGGCACAGGGTTTCACCCAGAACTTACTGGGCGCGAAAACATCTTCCTGAACGGCGCAATCCTCGGTATGACAAAAAAAGAAATTGTGAGGAAATTTGATAAGATTGTTGCTTTTTCGGGAGTAGAAAAATTCCTCGACACCCCCGTTAAATACTACTCAAGTGGTATGTATGTTCGCCTCGCGTTCTCGGTCGCTGCGCATATGGAATCAGACATACTTCTCGTGGATGAAGTGCTTGCCGTTGGCGATGCTGATTTCCAAAAGAAGTGCCTCGGCAAAATGGAGGAGGTAACCCAGGCGGAAGGACGCACTATTCTCCTCGTAAGCCACAACATGGGCGCTATTCAACGTCTCTGCAAAAAAACAGTTCTCCTCAATAAGGGAAAAGTTGTTTTTTATGGCGACACGAAGGAAGCGATTGAGTGCTACCTAGACAATGAGGACGCCGTAAGTAGTAACTCAAAGCTTTTCCCAGCTGTTGCAAAGGATGTCATTATTAATGATTTCTCTATACATCAAGATGGGACAAGGACAAACTATATTGATAATGATAAACCGTTTGAAGTTACTATCGACTTTGAAACCTTGAGAGATTTGGAGTTGTTTAGAGTTGGCTTCTTTGTAAGGAACGCGATTGGCGACACTCTCACAAGATCTCTTGCGGCTGACTGGAACCCTAATGCTGAAAATATTAAAAAGGGGTATCATCAGGCAAGATTTGTATTCCCCGCAAAACTTCTGATGCCAGGAGATTATTTCTTTGTGCTTCATTCAAGTTGCTACGGCGTTGCGGATTATTTTGGATACAATATTCACAAAGTAATCACCGTATCTCGTCCAACCGAATACAATATGGCACACATCAACGAACCACCTTCTTCAAATCCTTCAATGATATTGCTTAAAGATAAGTGGGAGATTAAAAATCTAAATAAATGATTAAGGTTAAATTAACACTTTGCGATAACTCCCCTCTTTCTGTAGAAAGTTTTTTGAAGCAGACTCCTGGCTTTTCTGGTCAATTGGGTGATGTTCAATTTTATATTAATGAAAAAATAGACAGGTACGACTATTGGGCAGTTTACGAGAATCTACCACGCGAAGACTCCGCGATTTGCCCAAAAGAGAACACGATTTTTATTGCGGGAGAGCCTACTGCAATAAAAAAATATGACGAAAAATTTTTAAATCAATTTTCTAAAATTATTACGTGCCAAAAAGGAATCGAGGGTCCAAATGTTTACCACATGACACCAGGGCACACGTGGTTCCCTAGGAAAAGTTACGATGAACTTTCGAACAAAAATACAGTAGAGAAGAGTAAACTAATTTCTCTTATTGTTTCCAACAAAGCAGGGACATCAGGGCACAAAAAAAGGCTCGATTTTTGCTTGAAATTGAAAGAACATTTCGGCGATAAGATGGATGTATTTGGCAGAGGAATAAACGATTTTGACGACAAGTGGGACGTTTTGGCCCCCTACAAATATTCAATTGCAATGGAAAATAGTGTTGAGCTTGATAATCTCACAGAAAAGATCGGCGACTGCTTTACTGCCCTCACCTTCCCTTTCTATTATGGTTGTCCTAATATTGATAAATATTATGATAAAGATTCATATCAATTAATAGATATTAATGACTTTGACGGAACGTGCACAAAGATAGAAAATATTATCAACGACGAACAGCACTATAAGCAACACCTAAAAGCATTGACTGAGTCAAAAAATAAATATATTAACCAGTTTGTGTTGATGCCGTTGATTGCTAATTTTATTAAAAACGAATGCGAACAACGCAACAAATCTACATCAACCAAGATTACCCTTATGGAGTCGTCTAAATTTCAAAAAATATCTTTTCGATTTATGATATACAATATCATAAATACACTAAAAAAATTGTAATTATGAAGCAACAAAAAATGAACAAAAACGTACCACACTCAACAATCATCAGCATTCATTTTGGGCACAACGCAACGGTGGCCCTTTTGAAGGATGGGAGGATAACTGATTGTGTGAGTGAAGAGCGTTTTAACAGAATTAAAAACTCAACGGGATTTCCTCATAAAGCTCTTTCTTATATCAAAAATATTGCTGGAGAAAATGTCGAATATTACGTTTTTACGCAAAAATACCCATGGGGATATAATTTTCTAAAGGCTACGGGCTTCCAATCCATCCCATACAACGATGTTCAACCCACGGCCCCCAAAATTCCACTTCGTTTGCGTTTATGGGAAAAACACTATTATAAAAAAAATAGGGATGCCATGCTTGATGGTATCAATAAGATTGAATCCAACCTCGCGCTCAAGAAGGAGATGGAAGATTATTTTAGTAAACTCCTCAAAGTCCCCAAGGAAAAAGTTTTGTATGCCGACCATCACCTCACGCATGCACTTTCTGCAAAGTTTTTTACAAAGCAGAGTGAAGATAACTTGGTTTTCACGCTAGATGGCGAGGGGGATGGGCTTTCGTCAACCGTCTCTCGACTAAACAGCGATGATATTATAGTTCTCTCAAGGGGCAGTAAGGCATTCTCGCTTGGATATTTATACCGAGAGGTTACCGCGTTTCTTGGAATGAAGCCAGATGAGCATGAATTTAAAGTTATGGGATTGGCACCATATGCAAAAACTGAACACGTAGAGAAACTGCTTCCATTGTTTGAAAAAATACTATGGATAAACAACAAAGATGAATTTGAATCTGAGATTCCGATGCCGATAATTAAATATTATCTTGTTTCAAATTTCCTCTATAAAAGATTCGATACCATCGCAGGCGCAATACAACTATTTACGGAAAAAATTGTGATGGACTGGATTGTGCGCTGGGTAAGAAAAACAAATATTACAAACATATGCTTGTCTGGTGGCGTCGCAATGAACGTCAAGATGAACGAGCGCATTGCAGAGCTCGCAGAGGTTTCGTCTCTTTCTGTTGTCCCTTCTGCGGGAGACGAGTCCACTGTTTTTGGTGGGTGCTTTGTTGGTTACAAAAGATTCTGCGATGACCACAAACTAAAATGCACCGTTACGCCTGTTACTGATTTATACCTCGGAACATCGTATAGCCATCCAGAAATAGAAAAGTTTCTTCTTGCAAATAATTATTTTGAAAAATACAACATCTCCGAGCCTCAGAATATTGAATTAACAGTGGCACAACTTCTCGCGGATAATAATGTTGTCGCTAGGTTCTCAGGAAGAATGGAATTTGGTGCGCGAGCACTAGGAAACAGATCAATCCTTGCAAACCCGAGAAGTTACGAAAATGTGCGCATCATAAACGAAATGATTAAAAACAGAGATTTCTGGATGCCTTTTGCGGCAAGTATCTTAGAGGAGGACGAGGGGCGATACATCATCAATCCTAAAAAAATACCATCAGACTTCATGGCAATTACCTTCAATACAACTCCATCTGCTCAAGTAGACCTCATTGGTTCTATTCACCCATATGACAAGACAAGCAGACCACAGATTGTTAAAAAGATGACTAATCCAGGTTATCACGAGCTCATATCTGAGTTTAAGAGGATAACAGGTGTTGGTGGAATACTCAACACGTCGTTCAATCTTCACGGTGAACCAAACGTTGAAAGTCCTGCTGACGCAATGCATACATTTAAGAACTCAGGACTCAACTATATGGCCATCGGTTCTTTCTTGATTGCAAAGAAAGAGAGTAGCCACTAAAATATATTCTAACAAATAATACCATGATTCCATTAATGAAGAACGCGTTTTTGCACGAAGAGGAGACAAAGAAAGCTTTGTCTGAGTTTATCTTGCAAGCAAAAAGACTCAGTATGGATGCAAAGTGCAAGGAGTTTGAAATTGAGTTTGCAAGGAAGCAATGCGTGAGGCATGCTGTTCTTTTCAATTCTGGCGGAAGCGCAAACCTTGCAATGATTCAATCAGCAAAAAACCTTGGCCTTCTCAAATATGGGGACAAGATAGGGTTTTCCGCACTCACCTGGTCAACCAATGTGATGCCCATCATCCAACTTGGAATGAAACCTATCGCTGTCGACTGCGACCCATCGACCTTAAACTCAATGTCAACTCACCTTCTCGACACTCTTCGTAATCACAAAATTCGTGCATTCTTTATCACCAACGTGCTCGGCTTTGCAGGAGACCTCGCAAAGATTAAACAAGTATGCGAAGAGAATGATATTCTTCTTTTTGAGGATAACTGCGAGTCACTCGGTTCAGAACTCCCCGAGGGTAAAACCGGTAACTTTGGGCTTGCTTCGAGTTTTTCATTCTTTGTTTCCCATCACATGTCAACCATCGAAGGCGGCATGGCTATCACCAACGATGACGAGTTTGCGGAGATGCTTCGCATTACCCGCGCGAATGGCTGGGATAGAAACCTCACGCCAAAACAGCAAGAAAAATGGCGAAAGAAATACAATATCGAATCTGAATTTTATTCAAAATACACATTTTTTGATTTGGGATTCAACTTGCGCCCAACTGAAATAACAGGGTTCCTGGGACTCTTTCAGATGCAGTTCCTTGATGCAAACCTCAAAACAAGGGAGGAAAATCATCGTCGCCTCGAAAAGAAACTTCAAGAAAATCCAGACTTTGTTGTACTCAATAGAAGCCACATAAAAAAGTTCTCCCCTTTTGCTTTTGTGGTAACCTGCAAAACTCCCGAGCTCAAAGAAAAATACTTAGCACGCTTTGTAGAAGCTGGGATTGAGGTGCGTCCAATAATCGCTGGAAACATGCAGAACCAACCATTCTACAAAAAATATGTTGAAGATATTGTCGCAGTTCCAGGCGCTGAATTTCTCCACAACAATGCTTTCTACTGCGGGAACTACCCAGAACTCACCAAAGAGGATCTAGCGACCATTGAAGACTGTCTCGAAAAACAACTATGATTATCGTAAAGATAGAGGGCGGGCTAGGAAATCAGCTTTTCCAATATGCGTTTGCGCGTGGTATTTCTTCTCGTTTAAATACAGAATTCAAAATAGACAAGAGTCCGTTTGATATCTATTACAAGTATCATAAATACGCCCTTGATAACTTCAACTTAAAAGGCTCTCTTGCAAAGGATTCTGATTTCTTTGGTTTTATGTGGCTTAAAAAACAACATAAACTATTTACGTTCTTCTATAACCATCTCCGCTTCAGAAAAAAATTGTTGCCATTCTATTTCCGCGAACAAGCGTTTCATTTTGATTCCTCAGTATTTTCAAAAGACAATACGTACTTTGAAGGATATTGGCAAACGGAAAAATACTTTAGGGAACTTGAATCAGAACTTCAAGAAGAGATTACACTCAACAAACCACTGTCCGACTACAGCAAGGGTATTCTCAATCAAATAAAGAGCTCTGTAGCTATTTCACTTCATGTACGTCGCGGGGATTATGTTACAGGGAGTACAATAAGCAACGTACCACTTATCCACGGCACGTGCTCGATGGACTATTACAAAAGCGCGATTGCATACATCTCGGAGCGAATATCCAACCCCCATTTTTTTATTTTTTCAGATGACTACGATTGGTCAGTTGAGAATTTTAAATCTTTGAAATATCCTACAGTTTGTATTAAAAATGGCGCTGATAAAAATTATGAGGATTTGATTCTTATGGCAAGCTGCAAACACAACATCATTGCCAATAGTTCGTTTAGCTGGTGGGGCGCATGGCTTAATAGGAACAAAGAAAAAATAGTTATAGCTCCAAAAAAGTGGTTCAATATGCCTAAACAAGGGACAAACACAGACGATATCATTCCAGATACATGGATAAAATTATAAAAAGAAATCCCAGGGAGCATTACTCTCTGGGATTTTTAATTTATGCACGTTCACAAACTATGGAAGAGTGATGGAAACGACCACCCTTTCTCCCAAACCATACGACTTCTCTCGCATATGTTTCGAGATCTCCCCCAAAACTTCTATCACCCACTATTTTCAACAGGGTAGGAGCTTTGTTGAGTATTGCTTTACTCTCTCGCACATTGCTAAAATAGTCGTGCAAATTATACCTCAAGGATACTGACAATTCCGTAACATTTGGGTCTTTAACCAAAGAAGACTGGTAAAGGATGAGGTCATCGAGAATCTCCTTTTCGATAAAAATGCCCGAGTTGCAAGCAAACTCATCAATGAAACCTCTTATCTCCTGATAGAAACTTTCTTTGTTGGTCACAAAGTTCAAAAACGTCGCTTCTTCCAGTGGCCAACAAGTCTCCCCAAATTTCGGAATAACTAGATCCAATCTTCCTCCATGCACCGCCTGCGAGACAACATCTTTAACCAGCGCAATATCCGCACCAATCAATGACCCTGCCATGCCCATAAAGTGATCGATAAATTTCTCGTAAAAATCACTATACCTCACGCCAAACATCTTGTAGAATAAAATGGCGATTTGTGGAGTGAGTCCCAAGCAATGCATACACTGAATAGCCCAATAAAACACGTACGTGCGCTGCCAGTCATCGGGAGACATTGAATTCGTCCCAACGACAACATTCTGATACTCGGAAAGTTCCGCCTCGGGAGTACTATGCGCAAGCAAGAGTGGCATGCGTACTGACCGAATACCATGCAGCCTAGAATAGAACGGATTGTTCATTTCCGAGTTTGACAACAGTGTACAAGCATAAACGTACAAATTGACCGTATCTGCCTGCTCTTCAAAAAGGATATCTACCCCTTTCTTTGAGGATTCATAGGTTTCCCCTGGCATCCCCATTATGAGCTCGGTGTATGTGGCAATCCCTGCGGAGTGATATCGATCCATCAGTTCGGAAAATTTATCCATCTTGATGTTCTTCCTCTTGATGGTTTCAAGCGTCGTATCGTCCATACTCTGGAATGACAATGTTGCCCCCTTGTTCATACCTGCGTCAGACAAAAGCTTTGTGATTTCGAAAATTCTGTCATCACTATTTTTTGCCGTACACATACGAAACTTTTGAGGATACCCGCCGTGTCGTGTGCGGATTTCTAGCATACTAACAGTGTGGGCATAATCAAGTTTTGATATTCCGTAGTTTGCGTCACAGTTGAACAAGTACTCAACCTTATTTTTACCAAACCACTCAAATTCATCAAGCAGACGCTGCTCACTCACGCGAACAACTTTTTTGTACGAATCTCCACCCCAATCGCAATAAGTACATGCATAAGGGCATCCACGCGTAGTCTCCTGACTAACATTAAGCAAGAATGAAGAATTTAGAAGGAAGTCGAATACCCCCGCGAGATATGGAGATGGTAAAACTGACAAATCCACAATGCGAGCACTTGAAGGCGTTTTCACTGTAGACAAATTTTTTTCGTGAATACTTAGCCCAGTAATGCTCGTGTAGTCTGGATGATCAGAAAGCGACTCAAGGAGAATACTAACAAACGTAAACTCTCCCTCGCCATGCACCAAAATATCAACGTACGGATGTTCCACAAAAAAATCTTTTGAGTCATTTGGTACTTGAGCGCCACCAAACACAATGAGGCAGTTAGGAAACGCTACTCGTACCGCTTTTGCCAAACTTTTGTTGTACTCCCAGTTCCAGAGATAACAAGAGAGACCAACAACAGCTGGTTCTTCCATACACCCAACAACTTCAGCAAGATCTTTTCGAAGGAAAAGAGGCTCCTGAAAATGAAAATTTTTTCTGATATCTGGAAGAGTTTCGGCATATGCTTGTAACGAACCGACCGCATAGGGTACAAAGATATTATTCCCATATTGGTAGTTTACCTGCGCCATTACCACATTACGCTTTTGTGTTGGATTCATAATAAATCCTTTCTTTTTCAGTGTATATTTTAGGAATCAAGGAACACCTCTGCCACACATCGTATCATTTTTTTATCACTTAGTCAAGATAAGAATATCGGTTTTTAATATATAATTGTATACTATAGACCTCCACACAATATGGAACTCGAAGCAAAATCACCCATTGTGACAATCATAATGCCTGTACATAACGGTGAGAAACATCTTCGTAACGCGATTGAGAGCATTCTTGGTCAAACTTTTTCTGATTTTACTTTTCTCATTATTGATGACGGGTCAACAGACGAAAGCGTAAATATTGCAAAATCATACACAGACCCGAGAATAAAACTTAAGGTAAACGAGGAAAATTTTGGAATTTCAAAAACTCTTAACATTGGTATTGAATGTTCCAAAAGTATATACATAGCACGCATGGATCAGGACGATATTAGCTTGCCAAGCAGAATCGAGACACAAGTGCACTTTATGAATACGCATCCAGAAGTTGGTGTGTGCGGTACATGGATAAAAACATTCGGCGCAGGAAGAGCCGAATACACAAAAAAACTTCCTGCACATCATGATGACATTAAGGTGATGCTTCTTTTTCAAAATCCAATGGCACACCCTACCGTAATGATGCGGAGAGATATTCTTAACAAAAATAACCTCAGATACGATACTATGTACGATGGCCTCGAGGATTATGATCTATGGGAAAAAACGAGTCTCGTTACACGTATGGAGAACATTCCTATAGCGCTACTTCGCTATCGCCTCCATCCGACACAACTGAGTCGTACATCAGCTACACGTCAGAAAAAATTAATGAGGATACAAGAGCGACAATACCAAAGACTCGGCATAAATACAGGCGACATATCTTCCCTACTTTCAGCCAACGGCGTGATGCATCTCTACAACAGCTATTCTTTAAGAAGAAGTGTCTATTGGGTATACTATAAAAATCTCAAATGCTATATAAAAGGATTAATAACAAAATGAAAATTCTACATACGGTAAAATATTATTCTCCGATTTGTGGCGGAATGTATGAGGTTGTTCGCCAGATATCAGAAAAGCTCATAGAACAAGGTCATACTGTCACCGTTGCATCACTCCCAGTTCCGAGAGAAAATGGTGCTGATTTTCCGACCTCCTCAGTGCACGTTGAGGAGTTTGACATAAAAGGCGGGTATACGACAGAACTTACTGGTGAAGTTGCAGAATATCAACGCTTTGTACTGAATAGTGACTTTGATATTGTGACAAATTTTGCAGCTCAACAGCCAATGACAGACGCTTTGCTTCCTGTTCTTCCAGAGGTAACCGCAAAAAAAGTTTTTGTGCCGACAGGATTCAGTGGTCTCTATTTAAAAGTATGGTATGAGTATTTTTCATATATGCCAGATTGGATGCGCCAGTATGATATGAATGTAATAATTTCAGAAGGTCAACGAGATATGCAATTTGCGAAAGACCATCAAATTGAAAATTATACGATTATATCAAATGGCTCAAGTCGCGAAGAAATGGAACAACCAATTTCATTTTCCATCCGCAAAAGACTTTCCATTCCAGACGAAAACCTACTAATACTTCATGTGGGCACCCACACGGGATATAAAGGTCACTCGCGCGCTATTAAAATATTTGCGCAAGCAAAGACAGGTCCAGCAACGCTCCTTATTGTGGGCGGAGAATATCCCGCAGGTTGTTCATCGCAATGTGACGAACTTGCAAAGAAATACAATGATTCTGTGTTGTTCAAAAATACCAAAAAGAACATCGTTGTAAAACACATAACGCGAGCGGAGACAATTGCAGCATATCGCGAATCAGATATCTTTTTATTCCCCTCAAACATAGAGGGGGGTGCTTCAATAGTTCTCTTTGAGAGCATGGCATCGTCTCTCCCTTTCCTAGCGACAGACGTTGGGAGCGTGAGGGACATTATTCGTGAAGGGCATGGCGGAATGCTTCTTCCTACTGACAAGAATGTTCCACCAGAAGACACCATCCGTGATAATATTAAACACTGGATTAAAACAGTATTAGAATTCTTTAACATCAAGAATTTCCACAGCGATCGAGGGTTTGTGCGCGCAAAAATCAGAGGTTCAGCAAAACTTCTCGAGAAACTTTGCACCGACAAAAAACTTCGTGAAGACTTGGGAAAAGCAGGGCATGAAGCGTGGCTTGAAAAATTCACATGGGAAAAAATAGCTGGGCAGTACGAAAATCTTTATAAACAATTACTTGAAGAAAAATAATACCGTGACATTCATTTTCAAAAAACAAAATATTCCAGAGGTTGTCCTTATTGAGACACCGGCTTTCCCTGATGACCGTGGTTATTTTTCCGAGTGGTTTAAGGCTTCCGAGTTTGAGAGGAATGGACTTCCTACTACATTTTTGCAAGATAATTTTTCGCACTCAAAAAAAGGCGTAATTCGTGGACTGCACTACCAGCTCAATCCAAAAGCACAAGGCAAGCTCGTGCGCGTCCTCAAGGGTAATATAATTGATATTGCGGTTGATATACGCAGGGACTCACCTACGTTTCTAAAGAGTGTTGCTGTGGAACTTAGTGATAAGAACAACAACATGCTTTTCATTCCTGCTGGATTTGCGCATGGATTCGTTACTCTTTCCGATGAAGTAAGATTCCTATACAAATGTACTGAGGAATACTCAAAAGAGTACGAACGCGGTATTCGCTACGATGATCCTGAAATCAACATCAACTGGGGGATTTCAAACCCACTTGTATCTGAAAAAGATTTAAATCTCCCTCTCGCAAAGGACGCGGAAGTATTTTAGAATTAACAAACATACATCATGATGAAATCATTCAAGGATAAACGAGTGTTAATTACTGGGGGCGCTGGCTTTATTGGTAGCTCTATCGCTACTGCACTTGTTAAATATGGAGCTCGCGTGACTATTGTCGATGCGATGCTCCCCCTCTATGGAGGTAACCTGTTCAACCTCAAAGAGATTGAGGACAGTATTGAATTTATCCATGGAGACATCCGAGACGAGGAACTTATTGCAACGCTCGTAAAGGATAAAGATATTATTTACAACTTTGCTGCACAGGTAAGTCATCTCGATTCTAAAGACCACCCCCTCCTCGACCTTGATATTAACTGTCGTGGACACTTGATCATACTTGAAGCAGTTCGAAAACACGCGCCTCAAGCGAGGATTCTCTTTTCTTCGTCGCGCATGGTGTATGGGAAAATCTTGCACACTCCAGCAGACGAAAATCACCCGACAAAACCTTTAACTATATATGGGATCCATAAACTTCTCGCTGAAATGTATTATCGATACTATTTTGAAACATTTAATATCGACACTGTCACCGTTCGCATCCCTACGCCATATGGCCCACGTCAACACATGAAGCACAGCAAATACTCAGTTGCTGGCTGGTTCCTGAGGCAATCACTCAATGGCGAAGTTATTAAAATATTTGGCGACGGAACTCAATCACGAGACTATATCTACATTGACGACGTCGTTGATGCATTTCTTCGTCTGGGGATGGGGGGCAGGTCGGGTGAAGCATACAATCTAGGCACCGACGAGAGAACTCGACTTGTTGATATGGTTGATGCTATTTTAATAGAAACTCAATCTGGATCAAAGGAGCTCGTTCCATATCCCGAGAACTATATTGTCGCGAACTTTGGTGATTATATTGCGAATTATAACAAAATCAGAAACGACGTTTCGTGGGAGCCTAAGGTAAATTTAAGAGAAGGGACAAAAAGAACAGTGGAGTATTACAAAAAATATAGAAATTATTATTGGTAGAACAACGCGCCGACAACATTTATGATTATTGCCAAAGCAACAGGTGGGCTCGGAAACCAGTTATTCCAATACGCGCTTGGTCGTCATTTAGCCCTTTTGAACAATGACACGCTAAAGATGGAAGCTAATTATTATATTAACAGCTCCTTTGTATACACCTTGGGCCGATTTAATACGCACCAAGAAATTACAAAGGAAGAAGATTATTTAAGGGCTGGACTACCAAATATTGGCGACGCGAGTTTCTATGGGAGAATCAAAAGAAAGATTTTTAGGATATCTGAAGGCCTGAAGCCGATTCACAAAAAAAAATTTATCACTGAACCTGACTTTACTTTTTGCCCTGAAATCTTGAACGTAAGGAGTAGTTGCTACTTATCTGGTGTATGGCAAAGTGAAAAATATTTTAAAAACATTGAAGACACTATTCGAAAGGAAATAACGCTCAGAAACGAGCCCTCAAGCGAGGTCAAAAATTGGATTGCGAAAACATCTGAATCAAATTCAGTCTCTATTCACATCAGACGTGGTGATTATGTAGACAACCCTCGAATCAACAAATTCCATGGGGTGTGCCCGATAGAGTATTACACTAATGCAATAGATTGCATTTCACAATCAATACATAATCCAACTTTTTATGTATTTTCTAATGATATAGAGTGGGCGAAAAATAATCTGAGGGTCTCTTATCCAATATTTTTTGTCTCCGACAAAATAATTCCCGACCATGAGGAGCTCATCATTATGAGCAACTGCAAACATAATATTATTGCTAACAGCACATTTTCTTGGTGGGGAGCATGGCTCAACGTAAACCAAGACAAGATAGTGATTGCTCCTCAAAAATGGTTTACAGGATCTGATACCAACACAAAAGATCTTATTCCTGAGGCATGGGTAAGAATATAAAGCTCACTATTTCTTTCGGAGAACGTAAATATTTTCGTGGAATAAATTTGGGGAAATATATTTAAACAGATTTTCAATAATAGGCTGCTTAAATCTCGCGAGAGCAGGGAGCCGCCACAAAAGTGGCACAAAGAAACCAACGGGGATTTTCTTTTCTATCGTAAAAAATTCCTTGATAGATTCTTCGTATTCTTCATATGACAGGAAGTTGTTATACCCCTTGTCTCCTGGTTTAATCCTGTTCAAAAGCGAGTCAGTACCAGCAAATGAGCAAATATAATATCCCCCATCATCAAGGACACTATGCGCATATGCCATTTCAGAACTAACAGACTCTGTGTAGTTTATGACACCAACCTCAAGAATCAGATTAAACTTTCTCAAATCCTTGTAATCATTTCGCACCTTAAACAATATCCCCACATCACTATTTTCACGGGAGGCCACCTCAATCATCTTTGGAGAAATATCTAACCCTACAAGGTACGAAATATTTTTATTAAATACTTCATATATTTTTCGTAGAACAACCCCATCTGCGCAACCAATCTCAAGCACGGACAAGCCACTCCCTTGAACTAACACTGTTTGTTTGATAGCACTTACCAAGAGTTCCAGCCTTCTATTGAAGAAGGATTGTGTATATGAGTTTGCCACATCGGGATATCTATCCTCACTATAGCGCCCACTAATCTTATTGTAAAACTCGGTATCTTTTGCCATGTTTATATACTATAGCTGAACTTTTATGAAATCTAAAATGTTCCGCGCTCTTTTCTCCCAAGTATAATTTTTTACAATAATACGCGCCTGGATTGCTTTTTTCTGCGCCTCTTCATTGTTCGCTAATACCCTCATGATAGCGTCGGAAAGACTCACACTGTCGTCAGGTGAACAAAAAAAGGCGGACGAATCATCAATAATCTCACGAATGGATGGTATGCTGGAGGCAACGATAGGTACGCCACCCTCCATGTATTCGAAGAGCTTCATTGGTGAGGTGTACAAATTTGAAATATCACTTTTAGCAGAGTTTGGAATAACTAGCACATCGGCAGATTTCAAATATAAAGGAATTTCTGCATATGGTTTTTTACCAAGAATTCGAATATTGGGCATCGCACCAAACTGCTCTTTGAACGATTTGATGTCTCCTTCAGTTCCACCAACAAAGTAAACGAGAACATCCTCAGGAAGATCCTGCGAAGCACGAGCGAGGGTATGGGCACCCTTCCAGTCATAGAGATGCCCTGTATACAACACCACCTTTTTACCTAGAGGTATCCCAAGTTTACTTCGCGCCTCATACTTTGTTGTTGTGACACCAAACAGCCTCTCGTCAACACCATCTGGCGAAACAAAAATATTTTTACTATTGAACCCCTTAGAAATATAAAAGTTTTCTAAACCATGCGTAATAGTTACTACAAACGGTTTCATGCGAAGAAGAACTTTTGTGGCTTGATTGTAGACACTGGTATGCGTTTCCCATGCAACCTGACGGAAAAACGACACAAGCATAAGTGACTGCTCGTCGCGCCCAAAGATTACAGCTTTCGGAGTGAACATAACGTAAAAAAACGCACTTAAAGCAAACGAGATTGCCTGAACATAGAACCCCCACTTTCCATACCTAACCAAATCAATGCAAGGCATTTTCTTGATTGAGAAGATGCTTTTCGTTGAGTAGTATTCGAAGGGGTTAGAATTAATTTGCGTAAATCTTCGTGGGACAATCAACTCCACGTCAAAACCCTGTCGAGCAAAAGCTTCGCACATTTTCATTATTTGAATCCCGTGTGCCTTTTCAGTAGGAATTCGTACATTTGCAACGTAGTATAGTTTCATTTATTTTTTAAAATAAAAAAATGGTGGTATTGATTTTCAAACGGTACAAACTCTTTTTCGATTACAAAATATTTTTCGATAATACTTCGTATCCTTGATTGTGAATACCCACGCTTCCCTATTTCCCAATAATGCTGACCATTAAAAACATGCTTGCGCGCGAACGGAATTTTGAAAGCAAAAGATATCTCATGAAGAAATGGGAGCTTAAGCAAAAATTTCACTGGCGGGCCAAAATGTGGCAGACTCAAAACAACAGCTCTCGTTGATACGCGAGAAAGCTCACTGAGCGCTCTCTCAAACTGCTCAAAAGGAATATGCTCAAGAACTTCAAACGCGCACACCACATCAAAAGTTTCATCTTGAAAAGGAAGTTTTGTTACATCACCAACAACATCAGGGCGGATGTCGTCAGCAACGTCGACGCTAGTATAGGGGATATTTGTATTGTTTTTAATGTAATCCCGAAACACGCCGTCACCAACGCCAATCTCAAGAACATTCTCAGGGTTAAGAGCGAGAAGCTCGGCAAGCTGATGATAATAACTCACAAAACGCCCTGGGTGAGCATAGGATAAAAATTGGTATGCTGTTTTATCGACTTGTTTCATAATATGTAACTATCTTCTTAACAAGAACTGCGAGGTCAAAGTTATCACGTGCTTTGTCCATTAATGCGGCACGTAACTCATATTTATCATTCGCAACCAAAAGATTCCTAAGATAATCAGCTAGACTGTCTGCATCACCCTCATCGAATACCAATCGCTCAGAATACTTCCCGAGCGTGTTACGAAATGCTTCATTTGCCACAACAGGGATTGCCCCTGCGGCCATACTCTCAATGACAACCTTATCTAATCCCCCAGTTGGAGAACCATTTACATGAATACCACTTTTCCAAAAAAATGGAATGAGTTCTGCGTGAGAAATGCCGTCAATAAAAAATATATTATTTTGAAGTTTTTCATTCGCAACTAAAGCAAGTAGTTTGTTTTTATATACCATGTCTGCCTTCGTGTCCGCATTACCAACAAATGTACACGTGATATCGATACCTTCACGGACAAGAATTGCACAAGCATGAATAATTGTCTTCTGATCCTTGATAGCAGACAACCTGCCCACACAAAGGATCGATTTCTCATTGCGTGGCTCGTGATATCCTTGGGGGCGTGCGCAGTCTAATATATCAATACCATGCCCAAGATAATGTGCTTTTTTTGTGGGTACCTGGAAACTCTCGGGGGTACTAGTAAAAATAATATTTACTAGTTTTTCTGCAATACAAAGTGAAATAGTTTTTTCCCGATGCACATACCAAAGCCCAACAGGCTTTCGCATAAGTCTCCAGAAAAATCCTCCCAAAACTACATAAACCTGATTCATATGCACAAACACAGCGTTATAATTTTTTCGCTCACGCCAAATAAGGCGATAAAAATTTATCAGATACTTTAATCGAGAAATACCATGCTCCTTCCCGAGAGAAAATACTTTCACATTTTTAGGTAAATTATATTCGCCTACACCAAGAGCAATCACCGTCACGCGCTCGCAGTGTTTTGCAAACTCCTCGATCCATCTATGGAAAAACCCGAGGACTGGATCATTGCGGTCAACTTTTTGGGTGAGAATAAGAAAGCGCATAGATAACATTAAATATTCCCTTCGCCATATACACCACTAAGCAGATCTATATCTTTATTACTATCACGCAAAAGTTTTATATTTTTTGATTCAAGAGCACGCAGGACGGCCACCCCCTCCTTATCGTTGACTAGTTTTTCGTATACATCAGCAAAGGCAGCGAGGTCCTTTATAAAGCAGTGTCCACCCGCCCCCCGCCCTGTTTTGTGAACTGGATTAATATAACTTTTATTAATAAAAGGATCCGCGGTGAGTGCTTTTTTAATATTCTCCCAATCATGACCGAGATTTTTCGCGACATCATACATAAGGTTAAAAGCAACAACCTGGAAAAAACCTGCAACGTTGTGCGCGTACTTTACGATCTCTGCTTCATCGCTGTCGCAAGTAAGTGCAAAGGGGGCAGCAGGAAGAACCTCATGCACTTGCGTTGCGGCGAGGCGATGAATCTCATCTTCAACAGGAAGTCCGACGATATTTGAAAATGGATTTGCAGCGTCATGCGCCGCTGTCACTTCACTTAAAAATTCTGGGGAAAAAAGAATAGTGATACCTGGGAAATCCTCTTGAAATTTCTTCGTCATCCCCGGAGGAAGCGTTGATTTTATTACCACAACTTTACCTTTTCCAACGATACTCAAACCCGAACGAATATTACTATCATCAAATCCATTTTGGGTAGTGTTTGCGTTCACGGCAATAAACACAATGTCACAATCCGCAATTTTTTCTTTGTTATTAATGTGCGGCTCTTCAAGCGAATAGCGCACAACAGAATGTCCGCGCATCTCAAAATCATCGGCATAATTTTTACCAATAAAACCTTGTCCTATAAATCCAATAAGTGGCTTATTCATTATTTTATCATTTACTATAATTACTACTTTGGATCTTTGAGTCGGAGGAGCCATTTTTTGTTTTCAATGAACCAATCCACAAAGTCTGCAACACCATCTTCGATTGACACTCGTGAGGAATAATTAAGGTCACAACACGCCTTTGATGTGTCTGCCACCGCGGCTGGGACATCTCCTGCTTGCATTGGCAACATATTCATCGTTGCTTTTTTCCCAAGTCGCAACTCAATAATCTTGATAAAATCCAGAAGTGTGGTTGATTCATCCCCCCCCAAATTATAGAGTTCATACTTAAGTTTTTTCTTTTCAATAAGGGCCAAGATTCCACTTACAATGTCGCTAATATGCGTAAAAGTCCTTTTCATCTTTCCACGGTTATATACATCAATAGGCTTCCCAGCAATAATATTTTTTGTAAACTTAAAAAGTGCGAGATCGGGTCTGCCATATCGACCATAGACTGTAAAAAACCTCATGCCTGCAGTTTCGATCCCATAAAGCGAATGATAAGAATATGCGAGCATTTCGTTCCCTTTTTTGGTAGCAGCATAAACCGAAATTGGATTATCAGTCCTATCGTCTTCAGAAAATGGCATTTTCTTATTATCACCGTACACAGAACTCGATGAGGCGTAGAGCACTCTTTTTATGCCAAACTGTCTTGCAACTTCGAAAATATTAAGGGTACCAAGAAAATTTGCATCGGCATATGCCCAAGGATTTTTAAGAGAGAAACGCACCCCAGCTTGCGCAGCAAGATGTACGATTATTTCTGGTTTTTCCTTTTTAATAACCTTCTCCAAATCCTTATAGTTGGCAATTGATATATTATAAAAATGAAACGATTTATTTTTTTTAAGAATCTCATGTCTGGCTTCTTTCATGCGCACATCATAGTAGGGGGTAAAATTATCAACACCAACAACAATATCTCCGCGCTCAAGAAGAGCACTCGCTAGATGATATCCAATAAATCCAGCGGTTCCCGTTATAAGAATTTTTTGTGACTCTCTTTTTGTTTTAATTCCCGACATATTTCTGTTATTTAAGGCATTTTAGCACAAAAAGCTTCTCAAGGTATAACCCTCGAATGAGGTACGAAATTTGTTTATAAAGCAGTCATCCAGGATTTCTTATATTCTGTGAGGTATTCTTCTTTTGTTGGTAGTTTTGGCGGTTTTACATCAAATTTGAGCTTTCCAGAGACAACATGGTCCAAAGCATGCGCGAGAGCTTCTGTGTCGCCTACAGGCACTATGAGGCCATTCTGACGGTCTTTTACCATGTCACCAGCGCATCCAACGTCTGTCATCACTACAGGGCAACCAAAGGACAAGGCCTCGACCACCACCATGCCATAACCCTCATAGTATGACGGGAGAACAAAAACATCGGCAGTTTTATAATAGTCAGATAGGTCGTCTTTCCAGCCCTCAAAAATGACATTTTTTTCTAAGCCGAGTTGTGTGACTCGTTTTTTTAGTTTCACTTCTTCAGAGCCACTGCCAACAATAATGAGTCCTGTTTTGGGATATTTCTTAACAACTGCTTCCACTGCGTCTATTGCGCCTTCTATATTTTTCTCACTGGATAAACGCGAGGCAACAAGAATTATTTTGTCGAACTGTGGATATTTATTCTTGAGATCAATAGTATGTTGTAAATTTTTTATTTCAACAAGTATTGGAAGTACTGAGATTGGCGTTCCTACTCGCGCAATTTTTTCGATTGAATTTTTAATGCGTTTCGACACGACACGTATCGCATTTGCGTGTGGAATTAAAAATTTTGCGAAAAGAACGCGAGCTCGATTTAGGATTGACTCGTGCGCAAAAGAAGGACTCATCACATCCGTGTGAATTTGAATATGGAGGCGTGCCTTCAATATGCGTGCAATGACATACCCTGCGAGTCCTGCCTCGAATGGGTCTTGCGTAGTTACGACATCAACAAGTACCCCACTACGCTTTAGCTTTAGCGCGCAAAGAATCGCATGCGGAATGTGGAAAAATTTACCGAGTGAATTTGTCGAATAAAGAAAAATATTCGATTCTGCGGAATCGCGTCGCGCAGTGTCAATTGAAGCGCGACTAATTTCATCCTGTAACTTGAGTGATTTTTTTGCAAATACAATTACGTGAAGCTCTTCAGCAAGGCGCCCATAATCAAGCAAACGTGAGCGTACAGCACTCCCTTTTTCAAACACTTTTCGATCGGATCCTATAGAAAGAATTTTCATAGCAATTTTTTGAAAAATTCTAAATGGTCAGAGGCTGCATTATCCCAAGAATACACGAACTTTAATTGCCTCAACTTGTCTACAAACTCTTTGTACGCATCCTCATTCAAAAGTAAGTTCATTTTTCCCGCAATCTCATCAACCGACAAAGGGTCAATCATCAAAAAATCTTCTTTTGAAATGGGTAAATAGTTTTCCTTTGTTAAGAGAAACGGAATATTGAATGCAAGGCACTCATAGATTTGATTCGGAGAAATGTCCGTCCAGCTTGGGAGAACAACGTAACGACACTGTGCTATGCGCTTAAAAAGTTCCCTCTGTGGCATTGAGGATTCAAAAACGACACGATCTGATATTCCAAGATTTTGGACGAGGGTTCGCACGGCTTGTTCCTCGAGACCTCCTCCAACCAGCACGAGTTTATACGTAGGATCTTTAAGAAGTGCAAAAGCCCTCACCAAGGTCTCAATATTTTTTACTTTCACGAAGCGTCCAGCAAAAATAATTTCGTTTACAACACGCGACTCATCGCGGACAACGTCAACATCAAAATTATCAGGAGTTGGGTTTGGGATGACACCAACACTCCCCTCTTTTAGTCCATAAAAGGCTTTATAAAGATTTGCCTGGACTTCTGAGTTAAACACAACAAATGTAGCACCACGAAGAACACATTTAATAATACTAAAAAGCACAGGATAGCGACGATGTAATCCATTAGCATAAAAGTCTCTAAGCGTAATAGGTAAATGTCCTTCCGCGAGATATTTTTCCCATATATACCCACCACCAACCCGGACGCCGTATTTCTTCCTGGTCAAAAAACTAGTGAAACAAAGAGGAAGCCCAGCGGAAACCCAGTCAAGTGAATATACGACATCAAAATTACGAATATTTCTAAGAATTACCAAAAATAACCTGAGGTAATTTGAAAATTTTCCTCGACGAACAACGCGCAGCAATTCAAACGGATATTTATCATCAAAATCAAATCGTGCCCTATTCGAGTAAGTAATAACTTTGACGGTATGCCCCATTGTGGCAAGTTTCTTCCCGAGTGTTGCTGTGTATGTAGCTGGTCCGCCAATCTCGGGCTCAAAGATACCGGTGATAAGAAGTATGCGCATAATTACTATTCAGAAATTACTCCTAGTTCTTGTGGAGCTTGTTATGAAGTTTATCCTTGTACCACACTACTTGCTGCTCTAGTCCATCCCGTACTCCAACTTTTGGATCATACCCGAGGATACGACGTGCCTTCCCAATATTCGCTCCAGTTTCTTTTTGATCTCCTGGACGTTTTGGAGTGACAACGATACGTGCTGGCTTGCCTAAAATTTGTTCAATAATCTTAATTCCATCACCTGTTGTAACTGTTTTGTCTGTACCAATATTAAATATCTCACCAATTGCGGCGTCTAGACTCTTTACAACTAGGTCACAAGCTTGGACGATGTCGTCAACATTTGTATAACTCCGCACATGATGTTCAGACCCATCGTGAAGCGGAAAGTCTTTGTCCTCCAAAATGCTCTTGATAAGCTTATGATAAAGCTTTTCTGGTCTCTCGCGCGGGCCATATACAGAAAAAAGTCTAAGTGCAACAACGGGAAGCCCTCGCTCACGATAGTACGAAAGCGCTAGCTGTTCTGCTGCGAGCTTTGTTACTCCATAGTACGATGTTGGTTTTACTTCTACTGTCTCATCACCATATGCATGCGCTCCATAAATAGAAGATGTTGAGATATGAACAAACCCTTTAAGTCCTGAAACTTTTGATGCGGCCTCAAGAAGGCGATGCGTTGCGATGATGTTGTTCAGCACATATGTCTCTAGTGGGGTTGTTGCAGAAATCCCTGGCTGTGCCGCAAAATGAAAAACAACGTCTACTCCATCCATAAAATGATCGATGTCGTCTACCACAAGGTCTGCAAGATGCACCTCTACACCACTTGCTGAAACATCAGCAAGATTAATTTCCTTGATTGCGCGATCGTAATAATCAGTTAGAATGTCCACACCAACAACCTCGTGACCAAGTTTTGCAAAATGCTCGGCAACATGCGACCCTATAGCCCCAGCGACACCAGTAACAAGAATTTTCATATAAATACTAGTCTATATGAAAAAACAAGATTCGTACAGCTCAGAAAATGACTAGTTTTTGTTTGTGAATAATTTACTAAACACCCTTTCTTTCATGTCGCGCGAGATAATGTTCCAGTCGTATTTTTCGCGAGCGAGCTTTTGAGCGTTTGCGACGATATATGCACGGAGAGCCTGGTCCTCGACAAGACGCTTTACTTGGCGCGCTATTGCCTCTGGGTCACGTACAGGGACAGCGAGCCCTGTTGGCTCACACTCGGGGTTCTTTTCTGGATCAAATAGAAAATCAGAGATCCCCCCCTCTTGTGTTGCTATAATAGGAACTCCAGCCGCCATCGCTTCTATAAATGAATTTCCCATTCCTTCTGAAAGTGACGGTCGAATAAAAATATCAGAAACTTTAAGATACACAGGCATTTCGTTGTGCGATATTTGCCCCAAAAATTTCACACGGTCTTCAACACCACTATCGCGAGCGAGCGAGCGTAACATTGTTTCATCTGGTCCGATACCCAAAACAAGAAACTTTATTTCTTTTGGGAGAAGCTTGAGTGCGCGAATAATATCATCGACAGCATTTTTTGCGACGAGGCGTGATGTTGTTATTAGAAAAATATCGTCCGAGCTCTTGCCGAGTTTTTGCTTCAATGCAAAAAGTTGTTCTACTGTATATTCATCTGAAAAATGTTTTGTATCCACTGCATTTGGAACAACCTCAAGGGGTCCAACAAAACCCATATCTCGTGCCCATCGCCCTAAAAAGGTTGAAATGACTTGCACTATATCAGCGCGTGTAAATGCTCGCGCAAAAATCGGGTACACAAAACGCATTGTACGCTTTATATGATCAATCGGGTCGCCCTCTTGAAGGGTGAGTAGGTACGGCACCTGCGGATTCCACATTTTAAATAGCGCGGCTGGAACACCAGCGGAATGAGCCATCATAGCCCAAATGCAATCATAGTGGTACTTTTTATGAAGATGCAAGGCCTCACACGTCGCAAGAAATTGAAAAAGTATTTTATTTAAGTGAAGCGGAAATCTTTTAAGGTCGGCTATGTCAGGATATTTTTTAGCAAATCCGATGCGGTGTACAAGTACATTGCCAACTCTTTCCACCTTTGGCAGAGATGCATCAAACCGAAGTGTCACCATATGAAACTCAATGTCTGATGAGCCTATGCGGTCAGTTATCTCCTTGATAGCAACCTCTGCTCCACCAATAAATCGTGGGTAGTAATTGAGAGAAAGAATAAGAACACGCTTCATAAAATTTTATATAGATACGACAAATTCCCTTATGTGATCAATAACCTTTTTTTCGGCACACCAGCCCAATTCATTCTTGGCACGCGACAAATCAATAGAAGACTCCATGCGATTACCCTTTCTTTCTGGAAGCATCACAATCTCACCACCAAATGTTTGTGCTATATCTAAAATACTGTATCCATCCTCTGCACCGAGACCGTAATCATCTCCTTCGCCTTTTTCGCCAACAGCAATGAGCCCTCTGACAATGTCGTCAACATGCGTAAAATTGCGTACCTGTGTTCCAGGGGTCACAACAGTAAGCGGTTCTTTATTTTTAAACTTGCTCTTGAATATCGCAATAAGTGTTGCATATGGTCCAGTTGATATTTCACGCGCGCCATACACATTGTAAAAATATGTGATTGCATAACGAAGACCAAACCATGTGCCATAATTACGCACAAGCTCAGTATTACTTGCCTTTGTCCACGCATATGGACTCTGGTCTCTCCCAAGTCCGCCATCCCCAAATTTTGTGCTTGACCCTGCATATATGATCTTACAATTATGTTTTCTGCAAAATTCAAGCACGGCAAAAGTGCCAGCTTTGTTGGACTCCCATACAATAGGCATGTCGGCAAAACTCTGCTCTACGCGCGAATACTCGCCGAGATGATACACAATATCCGGAATTTCTGTAATTAGCTTCGCAATATCTTTTGTGTGTCCTTCGATATATGTAGCGCCAGGAATATGATTATCGCGTGAACCAGTGAAATAGTTATCTAGGGATATAACCTTATTGTTTGGGTTTTTAACCAAGTGTTCAATAAGATTTGATCCAATGAACCCTGCGCCTCCAGTCACTAGGATCGTTTTTTTAGCTGTATTTGCCATAGTTTTGACAGTATAACACTGGCGTCTAAGTAAAAAAAGAGACAAAAAAAACCGCTGGTGATGGAACCTGCGGTTTGATTAAAACGAAAAATCAAAATGTATTATTGTATGCTTTTCGAAAGGACTCTACCTCATTTCTTATCTCAAGCACTCCTATTCGAAGCTTTGCACGAGCAAGACGCGCCTGTATATCCTCTCGCACCTTTTGACTCGTGGCATGAAGATCACTGGTAATATACAAATAATCTTCATACCCCTCGATGCAGAGTGGCGCATTATCGAGCACTATCTTGCACTCAAGACGGCCCATGAGTGCGAGGACTCGTATGTTTTGGTCATCGCGATCAAGGCTTTCAATGACGCAATTGAAACACTGAAGCGAATGCATATACTTTCCAGCATTGAAAAGAGCACTCCCGGCATCCAAAAGAATATGCGGACACCCTTTTAGTACTCCTCGAGGTATACAAAAGAACCTCTTCATTAGCAACCCTATTGTGATCCTGCGAATAAATTTTAGGTACTGCTTTTGGGGCGTTCCTAAAAAAATATTCCACAATGACCTACTTTTAATACTGTTTTCAAGGTCATCAATTTTTGTGTTCAGGTCAGAGATTCTATATATCAAGGCAATAACGACCTTAACCCTTTTGGATGTTGTGCTGCAATTTCTAATTATCGTAGTCATTACAATCCCCTTTTTGTTGAATGTTCAGAAAACCAAACGAAATTGTGCCACATTTGAAACAAAAATACTAGCCCTTTTTATCGTGGCTCATTGTCCTCTACTTCTTCAATGATTTCAAAATCATCGACTGCTATAAAAGCATTGTCCTCTTTACTTTTTGTAAGGCGAATACCGAGCAATGCAAAGGCGCTTAAAAATGCTGCGCCGATATACCACGGCCACATACCATCTCCCTTTTGTGATGGTAATGAAGTTTGCGTGTCAGAAAATGCGTCAACAATGGTCGCTTTTTGGTCCAATGGTGCAGTTTGCGCTGATTGAATTTGAATTGTAGGTTTTATTTTTGATTCCTCTAGTACTTTTTGGGGCGGTGTTCCTTGAACTGGTAATTCCTTCTTCTCTACACCTTTCACTGAAACACTAGAGCCGTTTGGGAAGCGAAGCTCTACGACGCTTCCTACTGGTGTCGCAAGCCCTGTCACTTCTGACGCGAGGGTGAGCGTCTTGCGCGAAGAAAGAATAGTGTTTTTAGGGAATATAAAATTTTTGCCATTACCTACGACTTGCCAATCTGAAAGATCTATCTCGTCCACGCCACTATTTTCTAGTTTAACAAATGATCGTATCTGATCGCCGCCAACACTAAGCGTGACCAACGGAGCAGACACGCGTACAGTAGCGCGATCCGATGCAGAATAATACCCAGACGCTACATCAAGAACAACGACATAATCGCCAGGATAATAATAGGTGTGCGCGACACTCACCCCCTCAGCGCGACCGCCATCACCAAAAGACCAAACCATGCGAGCATTTTCTATCGGCTCTTTTTTGAGGCCAAATGCTCGACCAGTAAAAACGATTGGCGCGCCTGACGATACTGTTCGCGCTGACGCGCCTGCATCAGCAAAAATTTGCGGTTCGACCGGGAAAGTAGTATTGGCAGAAATTACCGGTGATGGTAATAAAATACCTACATTTGTGTTTTGGTTTTGCGAAGAGCCACTCGTTGCATTGATTGCCCCTGGAGTAGGGGCAGCAACCGTCCATTCACCACTCGAAATCCTTTGGTAACTCTTCCTTTCATCAATAGTCGCCCATTCAATTTGGTCGACATCTTCTCCTTTTGAATCTCTTATTCGGACGATGTTTGATTCGGTAAGTGTTAAATTGTCGATAACTATGTCAGAGTTTTCAAGCTGATTGCGAGAAACTAAAAAATAACTATTTGCTTTGATCGTTTTGCCGTTTAGTTGAGTGCTTGTGACAAGCGAACCAAAACTGCTCCCTGTGGCGGTTTTCCTTTGAACATACCAACCAGTCAAATCAATGTTTGAATTGCCAGAATTATACAGCTCTATAAACCTCTCTCCTATCGGTGATATTTGGATCTCATTGATCAATACCTGCGCTGACGCAAAAGATGGAACACAAAAAAGAAAAATTATTGCTGTAATTCTCATACTAATCGTCTCCACGGAGTATCGCCATTAGTATGTCCTCGGGCACTTCTTTTACTTTTTGTAAAACACTTTTCTCTGGTGGTGGCACGTCTTCTATGTCTGGAACAGAAGTAAGTCCAGCAAGAAAAGCAGCTCCAGTAAGGGCTTCTTCGACAGTTTTTTGTTCCGCCTTTTTTACTTGAACAATTGACTCCTCTGGCTTCTTTTTTTCTTGAACCGATTGAGGCTCTTTTTGTATAACTACTGGTTGTGGAGGAGCTTCTGCAACTACAGCTTGCACTGGTGGCGTTGGAGATGGTTTCTTTTTCTCCTCTTCTAGTACATCCGCCAAAGCTGCCTTGAGACCGCTTAGACCTTCTGCAGTGGGACTCTTTCCTTTTGCCTGAACAGCTACATTTATTGTAGGTGTCTTAGCTTGTGTAAGAGTTGAGAGACTTACAGTTTTGGGTATTTCTTTTTTAAATTGTTTTGGTAGCGCAACAAAATTCTCTGGCTCTGGCAATAGCGCCTTTTTGAATGCTTGAGCAAATGGTTTTTCTAATTTTTCTGCGCGTTGTGCTGGCTCACCTTGCTTTTGATGTTCCTCTTGTTTTTTGATCGGATGGCTTGGTCGCGCACTTGGGCGCTCAGAGACTGAGCTACTATCTCGACGTGGTTCTGCTACACGGCTAGAAACTTCGCGAACTGGACGCTGATTTGGTGCAGGCTCAGATAAAGAAGCCTCGCTGCCGGCAGTGTACCAATCTGCAATAGCCTTTTCTATTTTTTCTCGTGGATGCCCGTATGAGGCGCGTGATGAAGTGAGTACTTCTTCGCGAAGGGATTTTTTGGGTGGTGCAATAGGACCTATTGTAACTGCAGAAAATGGATGGGACGCAACACCGTCAATCATTAACTTTAAATAAATCTGTGTAAACCCGAGAGACACCATATCCTCAGCGGTAAAGACTGGCGCGTATTCTTTTTCAAGAACCTCTGCGTCAGGCGCGCCAACGCGAAACATTATCTGTGTTCCAACGTTGCCAAATACAGCATCAGCGACCTTCTCATCCATCTGCTTGATATACTGATGTGCTACCACAAGAGCAAGTTTGTATTTGCGTGCCTCAGACAAAATATCTGCGAATGACTCGTTTGCGAACGACTGAAACTCATCCACATACATATAAAAGTTTGGTAGTCTTTTTAATTCAGATTCTGTCAGGTCTGCGCGTGACATTGCCGCAAGGTAGATCTTTGTGATGATCATACCTCCTAGCAAGTTTGCATTCCCTTCACCAAGCTGCCCTTTTGAAAGATTCACGATGAGAATCTTTCTCTCGTCCATCATCTTGCGCAGATCAAAACTAGAGTGTGGCTGTCCGATAATATTTCTAATGAGCGGGTTTGATGTGAACTGGCCGAGTTTGTTTTGAATACCAGGAACCGCTTCTTTTGCATACTGCTCGCTATACTTTGCAAATTCATCAACCCAATACGATTTTACTGATGGATCCTTTACATTATCAACTACTTTTTTCCTGTACACTTTGTCGGTAAGCATTCTACTTACACCAAGTAGTGTTGATTCTGGATACTCAAGAAGAGCTAGGAGAGCATTCATAAGAATGTACTCCATACGCGCAGACCACGTCTCGGGCCCCCAAATCTTTTTAAACGCGCTCATGAGACCGTTTGCCACAAGATGACGTTTGTCTGGGCCAACATCCTCCATCACGTTAAATGAAATAGGATTATCCGTATCGAATGGCGCAAAATACACGACATCCTTGATTCGCTCCTCTGGAATATAGTCGAGTAAAAGTGCGGCTGACTTGCCGTGTGGGTCGATGAATGCAAAACCTTCGCCATTGCGAACATCCTGCACGACCATGTTTTCGATGAGCGTAGATTTACCCATACCCGTCTTGCCGATGATATACATGTGACGTGTGCGGTCGTCTGCCTTGATACCAAACGGGATGCGCTTGTTTCTTCGGTCTGTCTCCGCAAAATATGTGATGCGATTTTTATCGTAGAGATACATTAAATTTATTATATCATGGCGTAAATAAAAACGTGAGAATGAAGCTCCATTCTCACGTTTTTATTTTATGGTTTTTACTCCCACTTTAGAGCATCTTTCGTATAGACATTTCTTGGATCCCAAAGAAACCACGAATTGAGACCAGCATCGTATGTTCCTTGTATCTGAGCGCGAACCTCTGCTGGGCCATAATCTCCGCCGTAGTCAAAATCCTGAAGCCAAGGACGAAGTTTATTGCGATCATAGACGTCTTTTGTATAAACGGCTGGAGTAGATGTGCCAACACGTTCACCACCAAAATGAGCCACAGTTGTGGTGGTTGCCATAGCGCGATCTGCGCCACTTTTCATCACAAATTTTATTAGCTCGTATGGGTAATCGTTTGGATTTTTCCAGCCGTTGAAATTTGGTGGGTAGTGCGATGGGTACACCATCGGCGCAACATAATCAAAATATGGCATCGTGCGTTCGAGGACCTGCCCGATATTCAGATCATCAGTATTTGTGGTTGTCATGCCAAAAAGATCGGCTGATGTTTTCACACCTGTATCCTTGAACGCGCTGTGTAGATACATAAAAAAGTGTTCGAGCGACTCCGCCTTACTCATACCCTTGCCCCACGTAAAACTTATGTCTTTCATATTCCCATCGGAAGGAAAACGTACATAGTCAAAATTGAGCTCATCGAAACCCATAGCATACGACTCCTTTCCAAGCGCTACAATGTAGTCCCAATACGGCTTTGCACTTACATCAATAAAGCTCAGACCTTTTCTGTCCTTCCATACACCACCATCGCTCGCGCGCTTGACGGCAAGCTCTGGGTGAAGCTTTGTATAGTATGGGTCTTGGAAAACAGTTATTCGCGCGATAACATAAATTCCTTTTTCATGAAGCTCGGCTACAAACTCGCGGAGGTCTTTTGTGCGACACCCAGGACCAGCATTATCCTTGAGGAGAGGGTCTGTAGCTGAGAATACGATAGTGCCGCTAAAATCCTTTACATCGATAATGATGCTGTTTACCTCTGTAGTGTCCGCGATATGAGCTAGCTTTCCACGAAATGACGGCATCGTAGCAACACACGCTGTCATATATATAGCCTTTACTGCGTCTGGAGTTTTGACATGTGTCACGACAAATTCTGGCTCTGCAGAATTTGTAATTAAAATATCGTCCTTTATTGTTGCCGTGTCTGCTTTTACGGCACCAGCCTTTGCGTCATCTATATTGTACCCTACTGAAAAAAATGCTGGAATAAAAAAATAAAAACCAGAAAATAATCCGACAGCGATCGTTCCCAATATTACGAAATGCTTGTGCGTGCGCCTCATTGTGTCGAAGGAGTATTTGACTTGTCGTCTGTTGTGGCATATGGGAGCGCTTGCTCGGCATCTTCAATAAGCTTTTTGCAATTACTACAATATACAACAGATGATAGGTATGCGAGCACAGAGATACTTACGCCACTTATAACAAGGAGCGATGTTCGTGCCCACGCAGGGAAACCGCCAATTGCCACAATAACGACAAAGATTCCAAGAAAAATTATTGCAGTGTGTTTTGTCATAATGTATCCAGTGTACCCTATTCCCCATCCTCAATCAACCGCCCTCTTGGCGATATAATAACTACAAATTCTCCACGAACGCGGTCAGGGTTTTCAGCAAAATGCGTGCGGACCTCTGGCACTGTGCCACGCACAAACTCCTCATAAATTTTCGTTAGTTCGCGAGCTACGATTATCCTCCTCTCTGCGCCACAAAATTTCTCGAGTGCCTCAAGTGATTTTTCTACGCGATGTGGAGATTCATAAAAAGCCATAACCCGCGAGGAGGATGCGATTTCTTTGAAAAGAGTTTCCCTACCTTTCTTATGTGGCAAGAACCCGAGAAATGTAAACTCTGCGACAGAAATGCCTGTAGCCGAAAGTGCGGTCACGAGTGCCGACGGCCCAGGGATTGGCACGATTTTCACAAGTGGCAAGCGTTCAAGAACTTGCGAAACCAAGAGCATTCCTGGGTCAGAAATACATGGCGTGCCCGCGTCCGACACAATCGCAACATTCTTCCCTTCTCCAAGCAAGCTTAAAATTTTATCCACCTTTGCGAGTTTGGACTGCGCGTGGTAGCTCATAGTAGATGTCTCAATATCGTACCTAGAAAGTAGGCGTTTCGTAACCCGCGTATCCTCGCACAAAATCAAATCGACTTCCTTAAGCACACGCAATGCACGCAAGGTAATATCCTCGAGGTTGCCTATTGGTGTGCCAACTACAAATAGTGTTGCCATACGGACACACTAGCAAAATACAGAAAAAAAGAAAGTCGGGCGCGAAGCGCCCGACAACTAGCGGAAGAATATTGCAAGATAACCGTTCCGATGACCAGTCCACACACAATTGCAACCATCCTCATTGATAAGCACTGGCGGACCATAGCCAATCAATTTAAACTCACAATCTTCTAAGACCTCTGCCGTTGGTGTGATGTTAGCTCTTTTTGTTCCAGCCTTGAACTTAATCACGAGCAAGCTATCCTTGCCTGAATGTTCCTGATGAATGGAATCAATGCAACCAGTGAAAACATTTGAACCAATATGTATCTCTGCGTCAGCAAGATAACATTTGTAAAAAAGTTCTCTACTCCAACGCGGAGTGACGTCGTCGCCAAGGCGCTCAAGCTTCCGCCCATATAACTTCATTGATTCGCCGACTTCTCGTACGGCCATTTTTGCATACCTTGTAAACAAGATTATTGCTAATCCATACCACATTCTAAATTTTCTCATTTTCCACTCCTTCCAATTTGTACAAAAATCACCGACTTAGAACAGGCATCGGCGTCACAGACTTCTAAAAATAGATTTTAGCACAGAAGCCTTTCTTGCACTAACTCTAAGCCAAAACAAGCTAGCAATAGCAACTGACTGCGTATACAGTACTATAGTACTGTATACGCAGTCAGTTGATGAAGCAAAAAGGCAGCGCGGAGCTTTATACATTAAATACTTTCCTAATTTGAGCAACTCCTTCGACATCACGTGCAATAATCACACGAATATATTTGCGCGCATCAAAACACTCCCCGACAAAATCAATTTCTTTTTCACATGGAAAAGGAGTAATGAAAACTGATTTTTGATACTGAACACACCCAAGCTTTTTGAGGACGAGGTTAACCCCCCTACGTGCAATCTTTTTATCTTCTGGGATATCAAACATTACCAAGCGCCACATTCCGTCCCACTTTTTCTGTGCCTCAATCTTCATTGAATCAAGCTTGTATTTTTTTGCGCGCTTACTCCCCAAAAGAGTTAGTGAATAATATTCTTCACCATTTGTTATTTTCTTTTTTATTAATCCATTTTTCTCAAGCCTTACAAACGATTGTTTAATATTCCATCGATCTCTCCTGTCCATTGGAATAAAATATTTGAAAACTCGCACTGCATTAGGAGCAACGATTGCTGTTGTTAAAAAACCAACACCCAAAAGAATTTTGAGTATTACTTCCCTTCTTTCATCTCGTGTTAATTTTCCCATGTTTCTTAGTGACTGTGTATATGGTACTATAGTACCATATACACAGTCACTAAGACATCATACAAACTTAAAGAGGCAAAGACCTTGAGGCAGAGGCCGCATGGGAACAAGTTGTATTGTTCTTATATTCCTTCTTTATAAACTAGTACAGATTCTCCTACCTTAAAAACATCCCCTGCTCCCATAGTGACCACCACATCATTCGCAGTTTCGGTTTTGCGGAGATACTTTTCAATGGTCTCAAAATCAAGCATTGCACACACGCGAAGCTCAGGAACTTTTTGCTCATCGACAATGCGCTGCGCAAGAATCTCTGCGGAAATAGTAGGATCATTTTCTTCGCGTGCTGCATAAATTGGAGCAACTATCACCTCGTCGGCATCTGTAAAACTCTGAGCAAAGTCATCTAACAAAAGTTTTGTACGCGAGTATAGGTGCGGCTGAAATATGACACGAATTCGAGCATCGGGGTATTCCGCACGAAAACCTTGGAGTGTTGCCTTTATTTCTGTAGGATGGTGAGCGTAGTCGTCGTACACTAAAGCACCTTTATCCATTTTACCCTTGTACTCCATCCGACGCCATGTACCCTGAAACTCTGCGAGGAGCGTGCATGATTCAGCTCCGTCAACACCAATAATACGCGCAACGGCTAGCGCTGCTTTGGCGTTCTTTTTATTATGCTCTCCTGGAACTGCAAGTTCTTTTGTGAGAGTTTCTTTTGTGTAATCAACGATTTTTGCAACTGCCTTTTTGATAGCCATGGCAACAAGTGCGTCATTTGGGTCACAGACTATAACACCGTTCGCTGGCACTTTTTCTACAAACTCCGCAAAAGCTTTTTGCACACCTTCTATGCTACCGTAATAATCCAAATGGTCATTGTCTATATTGGTGATCACTAAAATTTCTGGTGACAATTGTAAAAAAGACCGCTTGTATTCGCACGCTTCAACAATAAAAATATCACTAGACCCCGCAATAAAATTGGTACCGGACCTAAGAAGGCTTCCTACAATTACAGTGGGGTTCTTGTGGGCGCCCACAAGAACCCCCGCAACCATCGCAGTAGTCGTCGTCTTGCCATGCGTGCCAGCAACCGCTATCGTGCGCATGCCACGCGATATCATCCCGAGCACCTCAGGGTATGAAAGTGTTTGTACCCCCCTCTCTCTCGCAATCACGAGTTCTGGGTTATCATTTGCTACTGCAGGAGAATACACAACAAGGTCACAACTATCAGGCACGTGCTTTGAATCATGTCCAATAAAAATTTTTACACCTTCAGATTCAAGTTTTTCGGTAATAATCGAATGGTCACGATCTGAACCTGAAACAATTACGCCACGCAAAAGCATTAGTCGTGCTACTGCTGAAACACCAATTCCACCAACACCAATGAAATGAGTGGAGTGAATATTTTTTAAAAAATTTTCATTCATCCAAATTGAAATTAATTTTCCGCACGTGGTTGAATTAACAAATTCACGTCTTGGACGCCTCCCAAAATCTTTTCTGCATTATCTATATCATGCGGATACGCAATAGAAACCCAAAAATCGCTTTCAATCACTTGCATTGGATTATGTTTGATATATTCTTCGATCATGTCGGTTAGATAAAATTCGCCATTTTTTGTATGCAAAGCGTCGTATTCAAAAATTTTTGGCGTTAGTGTGTACACACCCGTTACAGCAAGATTTGACTTTGGGTGCTCGGGCTTCTCCTCTATGTTTTTTATTGTCCCGTCATCATTTGTCACAACCACGCCGAAACGGCGGGGGTCATCTACAAAATGCACAAGAAGAGCCATGTCGTGCTCTACACAGCGCGCTATCCCCTCCTTGCCATGAAGGTCGTCAGCATACATAAGCAAAAACTTTTCTTCGTTTTCGAGATGTGTTTTGCAAAGCTTGAGAGCATGCGCGGTACCAAGAGGCTCATTTTGTTCAACGTATGTTACTCGCTTTCCCAAAAACTCATCCCCGAGAAAATCACGTATCATTTCTCGCCTATAGCCAACAACCACAACAACTTCATCAACAACACTTGGAAGAACTTCCCAGATATGATGAATGAGTGGCTTACCAAGAACCTCGACCAACGGCTTGGGACGTTCTAACGTGAGTGGATGCAACCGCTTCCCTTCTCCTGCGGCAAAAATAACTGCTTTCATATTGAAAACTATAATAGCAAAAAATACCCCGGTCTGCTATGTGATCTTCTTTACCATTTTTATAAACTGATCTCCACGATCAAATTCGTTTTTAAATACACCGAAACTTGCTGCGCCAGGAGACAGTAGTATAGTGTCTCCTTTTTTCGCAAAGTCGCACGCTGAAAGAATGGCATCCTTCATGTTGTCTACAATGTAAACAGGGTATGAAGTTCTTTTGGGGATAAATGATAGTAGCTTTTCGGTGGCGGCTCCTTCGATAAGTACAAGGCCTTTTACGGTTTTATGCACAAGCTTCGCCATGTCAGAGTAATCCAAATTTTTATCCGCTCCTCCTGCAATAAGTACGATGTTCTTTTTACTCTTTAGTCCGAGGGCCTCTAGCGCAACTCTATTCCCGTCTGGTGTCGTCGCAGTTGTATCGTTGTAGTATTTTATCCCACCTATAGTACGCACAAGCTCAAGCCTCCCTGGCACGCCAAGGAAGCTCTCGACCCCGTCCTTGATAGCTTTTACGGGTACATCGAGCTCCTGGCATACCAGGACGGCACAGGCGATATTTGCTAGATTGTGCTCACCAGGAATTTTAATCTTCCACGCCTTCGGTACTAGTGATTTTTTAGCAACTAATACTTCACTTTTAATCTTGCCTTTAAAACGAGCTTTAATTTCTTTTACAGCTTGCTCGCCAAGCACGAGCACCTCGTCATCTTTTTGGTATTTAAAAATGTTTGCTTTGTCTTCAAAATATTTCTGCATATCACCCTTGTAGTAGTTCAAGTGGTCATTAAGAAAATTCGTAAACACTGAAACATGAGGAGACACTTTTGCGTCACCAAAACCTTGCAGCTGCCACGAATCAAGCTCGAGTACGACGATGTCCCCTATTTTTGTTTTCTTGAGAAGCGGAAGTGTCGCCATGCCACGCACGTTGCCACCAACAAAAACATGATTCGGATATGCTTGCTCTAAAATGTGCGCAATAAGGTGTGTGACTGTGGACTTCCCTCTCGTACCAGTGACACCAACAATAGTCGCTGGTGTAAATTTCGCAAAGAGCGACGCATCCATTTCCACCGGTATTTTGTTTTTCTTCGCCTCGGCTATGTACGGTGAGTCGAGTGGTACACCGGCTGCTTTTATAACCATATCGCAATTCTTGAAATCCTTGAGTCTGTGCTCTCCAAGTACATAGCGAATATTTTTAAACTTCCTTAGTTGCTTCAAAGACGGCTCGAGTGCCTTCGCGTCCTTCATATCCGTGATCGTAAGCTCCGCGCCAAGCTCTGCAAGAAACTTTGCCACGTTGACCCCACGCCCCAAAAGCCCGAGTCCGAGCATCGTGATTTTTTTACCCGTAAAAAAAGTTTTGTATTTCATTTCGTCCATGTGCCAATCATAGCAGAAACTTGTAAAAATGAAGTAAAAAGACCGCTATTTATTTTAAATAAAAATAAATAGCGGTCTTTTTTTATTACTATTTTGTGCGCATGCCAAGACTAGCGCCCGAGGCGTGAATTTACTAATTCAGAAATAGAAGATCGTCATTATTGGGAAAATGCGAGGCTCGCAAGCATTCTCCGCTATGTTTTAAAATTTATATATCGCAAGCAACGTGCGCATGCCAAGACTCGAACTTGGGACCTCGTCATTATCAGTGACGCGCTCTAACCACCTGAGCTACACGCGCACGTTGCCGACGATATATAAATTTTAAAAGTAACCACCTGAGCTACACGCGCATATCAACACTTTGGAAATATACCAGAAAACCCCATATTACGCAACGAGAGTTGCAATAAGTTAATCGACGTGTTATAGTAGTGAGAGTAACAAAATCGATAGTTCCACAAAAAAAATGAGGAGGTTGTATGAGAAGAATATTTGTATCGCACAGGCTGGCTGTGGCAATATTCGCAATAACAAGCAGAAATATTGCCGTTAGGCCGATATTGATTCCCCCGTCTTTAAACTGTATGATGTTGCGAATCAAACTCGTGAACAACATGAACTCGCCTGAATACAAACAAAGAAACGGTTGGTGCTTAAAATATGGGAAAGGTCGTAAAAATAGGCCACCAGCTCCACAACACATCAAGCGAGGCTGCAGACACAAATAAAAATATAATACCCAGCTCTGTAAAAGAGCTGGGTATTTTTATGCAACAATTTAAAAAAATTTGCACAATAAAAAAGAATGTGTTATGTTCGGAGAAGTCGTTCAAAAACGGTATTTTGATTGTTCTTTTATGAAGGAGGTATTATGAGTTTGTTGAAAAAGATATTATCCCCAATGATAGGGATAATTCCTTCTAGCTTAAGGCTTGGGAAAAACGGCAAGGGGCAGCATAGCCCACAACCAAAACAAAGTACAACCCATTACTCCTGCATGTTTGAGCTCCACGAGTACAACAAAAGGAAAGCTCTTTTGCAAAACAGCAAAATAGAACAATAGTAACTGGCCGACTCTTAGTCGGCTTTTTTCTTGCGAAGTTTTTTAAAAGGAGTAGTATAAAGAAGGCAAAGTTGCCTTGTACAAAAGGGAGAAATGTATGCGAATACGAAGTCTGCCACGTAACCGTGAAAATCGGTCGCGTAGTTGCACCCCTAGTCGTCCCAATCAAGAAGTGATCGAGAAGAAAAAATTGGCACGGCTCAAACCCTGGGTAAGGATAGCAATCGAAAAAGCCTGTGAGGCAGGAAAAGAGGCTGTCCGACGACAAGCGTTTTACATAAAAAAAGGTTGGGTCACTGCACCGCAGTCCCCTTTATAAGCAAAGTAAAAGCCGGGCACTCATTGAGTGTCCGGCTGATTTGTTTTGCGTAGTTGAGTTTCAACCACGCAAAACTTTTTTGAACCTTTTTGGGTCCACGAAGACCTTCTCGTATGACCCGCTCGTTGCATCGTCGCACGGCATTGGACCATTCGGTCCGTATGCGCGAACGCAATGGCCAGTATCTACTGAGACCTCAACCGTCGGACGATCGAGGTAAGCTCCTAGACCCAGGTAAACGATTGCAAAAAGAACAACTACAACTGCAAAAGATTTTTTGGTCATGACGACCTCCTTATTTGTTAAGATAAAACCAGCATATCACTTTATGTAATAAATGTCAAGCCCACAAAAAAGCCTGAATCAGTTTACGTCCAGGACGTGAATCTGGTGATTCAGGCTTTTTTGTGGGCTTTTTCAACTACAATATGTAAATCTTTTGTTTGGACTGCAAGAACACAAATTATTTTTGTGAGTATTCTTTCTTTTGTTCCGTTCTTCGCCTAACTTCACCGTCCGTTCTATAAAAGAACAGGCGATTAAGTTAGGTCTTGCGTACCAGTAACCCTTCTGATAAGGGAGTTCCTTTTTGAGATGAGAGAACTTTCATCTTATTTCTTTACAGAAATAACCGACCAATTCATTATACGCTCAACCAAGAATAAATTCTGTGGTCAATGGTATATTTTATATTTTGAATTGATTCACGACCAGCTTCCGCTAGCCGTGCCTTGTTACGACTTAGTCCTTGTTACCATGCTTACCTTAAGCCCATGCAAGATGGGATTTCGGGTACTCACGGCTCCCCTGACTTGACGGGCGGTGAGTACAAGACTTGAGAACGTATTCACCGCGGTATAGCTGACCCGCGATTACTAGCGATTCCAACTTCATGAGGTCGAGTTTCAGCCCTCAATCCGAACTGGGGCCACCTTTATTAGGATTAGCTCGGAGTTACCTCGTCGCGACCCGTTGTAGTGACCATTGTATCAAGTGTGCAGCCCAGGGTATCAAAGGGACATGCTGACCTGGCGTCATCCTCTCCTTCCTCCCCCGCCTCTGTTCACAAGCAACAAAATATATTTGCGCTTATGCACACAGGCGGGGGCAGTCTCGTCTGACACGTATAACAGACAACGAGGGTTGCGTTCGTTGACCCACTTAAGGGGACAGTTCAAACCACGAACTGACGACGGCCATGCATCACCTGCTCATAGATCCTTGCGGAGTTACCTAGTTTCTTAGGTCTTTCCTATGAGTTTCAAACCCTGGTGAGGTTCTTCGTTTACCATCGAATTAAGCCACCTGATCCACCGCTTGTGCAAGTCCCCGTCTATTCCTTTGAGTTTTATGTGCCACTCAGAGGGTCGATACTCCGAATAGCTAGATATCATCGTTTAGGGCGTAGACTACTGGGGTATCTAATCCCATTCGCTACCTACGCTTTCGTGTTTCAGCGTCAGAAACGCGCCAGTTTGCTGCCTTCGCTTTTGGTGTTCCCCATGATATCAACGGATTTCACCCCTACACCATGAGTTCCGCAAACCTCTCGCGCCCTCTAGTTATGCCGTTTCTCCCGCAATTCTCCGGTTGAGCCGAAGGCTTTGACAAAAGACTAACATAACAACCTACACACCCTTTACGCCCAATAATTCCGGATAACGCTTGGGGTACTCGTATTACCGCTGCTGCTGGCACGAGTTTAGCAACCCCTTATTCATGTAGTACTATCAAAACTTTCTCCTACATAAAAGATCTTTACATCCCGAAAGACTTCATCGATCACGCGGCGTCGCTCCGTCAGACTTGCGTCCATTGAGTACCATCGGTGGAGGTCAGCCTCTCAGCTCTCCTAAGCGTCATTGCCTTGGTAGGCCATTACCCTACCAACTAGCTGATACTGCACAGGCCAATCCCCAAGCGATAAATCTTTACCCTTGCGGGACTATCAAGTATTAGACTACCTTTCGGTCGCTTATTCCTGACTCGGGGGTTTGTACCTATGTATTACTACCTCGTTCGCAACTCCCCTTGCGGGGCGTTCTACTTGCATGCCTTATCCACGCCGCCAGCGTTCATCCTGAGCTAGGATCAAACTCTCTTAAAAAGAGCATTTGATTAACTCTCAAGAACGGAACAAAAGAAAAAATACTCTCTAATGTTCCCTTCGGAAATTATTACTCACTCTCTTCACTTAATCTGCTAAGAATTAAGTGAAGAGTTTTTACCCACCAAAATTTTCTGAAAGAAAACTTAGGCGGGTTAACTTGGACTTGCAATCCAATTTTTGTGAGCTTGTCTAGACCTGAAAAGTCGAGACAAGCTCTAGATGTTTACATATTGAGTTGTCAAAGGTCTCGTTGTCTCCAGTTGCCTGAAAACAAAAGCGCCTATCTCAAGCGCTCTGGCAGTATATACTTATGCCAAAAAGAAGTCAACCCCCAGTTAAATCCTTATGTTTTATATGGAAACTACAAAAATCGACGCTTTTACAGACTATTTTCTTGTTATTTTGACATTTCGTTCAAAACAAATATATAATTGTCATATGAATGAAAACTTAAACAACCAAGCAAACGAACAGGCTCACAATTACCTCCCTCAAGCGCATGCGCAGATAGAGCCAAGGTTTGAAAATTACACTGAAAAAACTGACTATTTTTTTAATATTGATAAACAAATCGATGATAAAGAAAGAGAGCTTACTGCCGCAGCAAGAGAGAGTATGGAAAATCCGATAGCCTCAAAAGAATCCTACACAAAACTTATGAGTGTGATTAAAAACGACATTGAAGAGTTGAGGCTCAAGAAGGAAAGGATGACGCACTCCAAAGAAACAATTCATTAGTAATTCGCATTAACAAACTAAAAAACGGGATTACTCCCGTTTTTTAGTTTGTTGTTTCATAAAACTTACCTCTTGCTTTGCCACTTCTCAAGCACGACAAGGAGCGGTGATGCGATGAATACTGATGAATATGTACCAATACCGATACCAATCCAAAGAATGAGAGAGAAGTCCTTGGTAGATGCGGGGCCAAAGAAGAACAGTGTGGCTAGCACGAGCATCACAGTAAGAGATGTGTTTATTGAGCGTGTGAATGTTTGCCTGAGCGACATGCCGACAGTTGTTGCGAAATCACTAGAAATACGGAGTCTCAAGTTTTCACGGATACGGTCGAATACCACGATTGTATCGTGCACAGATACACCCATAATTGAAAGCAGTGCAACAATAAAAAGTGTGTCTACTTCCTTGCCAAGCCATACAAACACGCCTGCTGGGACAATAATGTCATGCAAAAGTGTAGCGGTTGTAATCATCCCATATTTCCATGAAGAAATCGGTTCCGATACATGGCGAAATGCATAAGCAATAAAAATCACAATACCAAGAATAACGAGAATGATCGCATACCACGCCTTTACACGAAGCTCAGCCCCAACCGTTGGCCCAATAGAGCTAAACTTTTTTTCTTCCATCTTAAGGTCTTTGAATGCGAGGGTGCTTGTGAGATTTTGGCGGTCTACTTCTGATAGGGCGCGGGTCTTTATCATTACATCGTTCTCCCCTGCCATTTGGATGCGCGCTCCTTCGAAACCAGCTGTATTAAGAGCTGTGGTAAGTGTTTCAATATCAGGGCGCTTGTCATACGACACCTCAATAATAGAGCCACCCTTGAAGTCTATTCCTGCATTAAATCCTTTCGTTGCAATTGCATAGAACGAAAGAGCAATCGTGATGATTGAAATGATGAAGAAAATTTTTCTGTATTTTACTATGAACATATTATTTTAGTTTAAAGAAGCCGCTACCAAACAGAGTTCGTACCACTGCTCCGTGCCCGCTAAATGGCAATGCAAAAAGGAGTGTGCGCGAAACAGAGATCGCTGTGAACATTGATACAATAACACCAAGGCCAAAAACAAGCGCAAAGCCCTTGATCAGACTGGTTCCAAACCAGAAAAGAATGACTGCTGTGATGATGCTTGAAATATTTGAATCACGGATAGATGTCCATGCGCGAGCAAATCCCTCACGGATAGCATCATGTACTCCGTGTCCCTTGCGAAGCTCCTCTTTTGTGCGCTCGAAAATAAGAATATTCGCATCAACCGCCATACCCATCGAGAGAATGAAGCCAGCGATACCAGCCGCAGTGAGAGTAACACCCATAAACTTGAATAGTGCGAGCATTATCACGACGTAGATTGCAAGCGCAACCACAGAAACCAAACCAGGTAGACGGTACCATAGAACAAGGAATGCGGCGACAATAACAAGCCCCCACACTCCTGCCCATACGCCTGCCATGAGCGCCTGCGCGCCAAGTGGCGCTGAAATTGTCTGTGTAGAAAGAAGGTCAAGCTTGTCGACTGGAAGCGCGCCAGAGTTTAGACGACCAACGAGTGTTTTTGCTTCCTGTGCTGTAAATTTACCTGTGATCTGCGCCTTGCCTCCTAGAATCGCCTCACGAACTACCGGAGCAGAAATTGGGTCTGGATTACCAAGTTCGCGGTCGAGATAAATGGCAATTGTCTTGTTAACATTTTCTTTTGTAAGCTCCGCGAACATATCTGAACCCTGCTTGTTAAATACAATAGATACAATTGGCTCACGTGTTGTTTGGTCAAATTCTAAAACTGCGCGCTCGAGAAAACGGCCGTTGAGATCTGTTGCAACATATGGTCCAGCAAGAAGCTCTGCTGAAATAACGAGTGGTTTCCCTGCCTCCTTGTCTGCATTAAACTTCTCGACTGCCTTGTTGTACGCATCAAGCTCTTCTTTTGAACGCTCTTTCATAAACTCGAGCTTTGGTGTCTGGCCAATCATATCAACGGCCATCTTAACGTCAGTGATACCTGGTAGCTCCACAAGAAGACGCTCCTCCACGGGACCTGTGATACCACCCTTCTCTTCAATCTGAACAATAGGCTCAGAAACACCAAATGTGTTGATGCGACGCTCAATAACATCACGAAGAGCATCCATAGCATTTTTTACCTCGCCTGGCTTTATAGACGAAACATCCGCTTGATACACAAGCTGAACTCCTCCAGAAAGGTCGAGCCCGAGCTTAAATGGGAACTTTTCTGCAAATGTTTGACCGAGAACAGTTTTGCCTTCATGAAGTTTCGGTTCTGAAGCATAAATAAAATACCCAATTCCTGCGCCAATAATTAAAAGAAGTAATGCCCCGATGCGTGTTTTCCACATAATAGCCAAAAGTATACCCTTTTTTACCTACTTTGCAATAGGAGGTTTTGATGTGGGATAAACCTTGCTAGTCATAGAAGAGATGAGGTCGTGGAGTGTCGTACCTATTGCATACCCAAGAAAAAGCCCAGCAAGGATATCGATAGGCCAATGAATACCCGCAGAGATGCGCGCCATACCAATGAGTACAGCAGAAATGCCAAAGAAAACAGCGAGACGCTTGTGATAAAACCAAAGTGATGATGCGAGAGCCATAAAAAATGTTGCATGGCCAGATGGAAATGCGTAACCACTTTCTATAACGAGAGGTTTTATTGAAGCCACAGCATCAAACGGTCGAAGGGTATGAAATACATCTTTAAAAAAGTGCGCGATGAACCAGGCACTTACTGCTGTGGTGCCAACAACAAAAAGATCTCTCACGCCTTTCTTTGGATTGTCGCGATGCTTGAAAAGATAAATAAAAAGTACAAAAAGAATTATCAATCCATACCATTCTGCAAAAAAATGAATACAAAAGTCTAACGCATAGCTCTTATGCGCAAAACTATAAAAGAAATTGAAGATTGTTTCGTTCATATTGTTTACATAGGCCTCGCCTCTGGGTGCCCAGAGGCGAGGCCTATGCGATCTCATGCCTTCA
>Ga0076135_101_pt1 | contig 110415 bp, 117 predicted proteins | sample RifGroC2_FD_67721 | JGI IMG/M metagenome (GOLD analysis project Ga0076135, IMG submission 67721) | Parcubacteria (Nomurabacteria) bacterium GW2011_GWC2_42_20 | reverse complement strand
AAAGGTGTTGTAACGCCGTGCAGTGCACTTTTTGCAGTAAATCTGCATGTTGTCACCATCGTCTTTCCACTCATGTTTACAACTTGAATCTCCATCGTTCTCCTGAAGAAAATCTTCAGCTGTCATCCCAGCAAAAAGATCATCAAACCCATCTCGTGACTTGCACATATTCCACCTCCTTGTTTAGTTATTCCAGTTATAAGTATACCACAGGAAGGCAACTTTGTATATGTAAAATATTAACATTAATCTAAACCCCTAATACCCTATACACTGCCACCCCAAAAGCAATGGTAACATTGAGTGACTCCTTGGTCCCGAGCATTGGGATCTCTGCAACGACATCACTCTCTGCAAGTACACCCTTTGCAACACCAACCACCTCTGCTCCAACCACAAAGGCAACCCTCTCTTTATCATCGACATTCACATTTTTGTAGTCTACTGATTTTTCATCCTGTTCCAAAGCAACAATGAAGTAATTTTCTTTTTTAAGTTTCAATACGCACTCAAGTGTATTCTCTACATATTCCCATTCCACCGTATCCTCTGCCCCGAGCGCAACTTTTGCAAAATCTTTTCTACGGTCACCCTTCTTATCAACCGGCGTAGGCGTTGTGCCACACAAATATATTTTACAAACTCCTACAGCATTTGCTGTTCGAAAAATAGAACCTACATTATAAACACTGCGGAGATTGTCTAGAACTACAACTGTTTTCATTAAGCTTTTCGAGCTCCACGAATAGTGGAATAAATCTCAAGAAACGCAAACAATAAACTGAGTGTTAATGGTCCAAACAAAAATCCAAGTGGTCCGAAAAAGCTAATCCCTCCTAAAATAGATAACAAAATAAGGAACGGATGAAGCTTTGCGCCACTGCCAACTATCTTTGGTCCCAAAATATTATCCACAAGCCCAACAGCGACAACACCCCAAATTAGAAGGCCTATAGCTGATGTAGTTGCACCAGTAAAAAATAGGAACAGGATAGCGGGAATAAGCACCAACGAAGTTCCAACACCAGGAATCAGCGCGGATACAGCAGCCACGCTACCCCACAACACTGCATTTGGTACACTGAAAATAGTTAGCCCAATCGCCGTCAGCACGCCCTGCACGAGCCCCACGGAAATACTCCCACGCACTACTGAGTTGATTGCAAGTTCTAGTTTATTAAAAATGGTCTCATCATAAACATCCTGCAACGGGCTTAACGCTATGACCGTTTTTTTCAAGTAATTTCCATCCTTAAATAAGTAGTACAGCGCAATAAGCAAAACAAAGAGACCTATCATTATCTTTGCAACATTCGAAAAAACTGTTCCCAAATGACCAATTATCCAATTCAGTACATGTTTTGCATATTGATTAAAATCAAGCGTTTCTACTTGCATGTATGGTATTCCAAAACCTCGCACCACAGCTTCTATTTCGGTAGAAATTACGCTTGTTCCTCCATTTTCTACAAGTGATGAATAAAGCTGTGTAGCTTCTTTAAATATTTGTGTGCTTAAAAATGTAATTGGCACAACAATAACGATTAGTATAAAGGCAGTGGTAAGTAGCGCTGCCAACCCACGGTTCTTACGAGCAAGAATAAGAATTTTTTTATGTATAGACGAAAATACAGTAGCAAATATTATTGCTAATATAAGTGCATAAATAAATGGCTGAAAAATTAGAAAAGCGAGGATACCTATTCCAAAAAGTAGTGCCAACAGGAAATAAAGTTCTGATTTTTGATAACTCATATTAATACATTCAATTATACAACTGTGTTACCATTTAATCTATTCTCTGCAACCGAGCGCCAAAAGAAATATCCCACAACGCTTATTGTGACCATTGGAGAGACCCATGCTGGAATATGGGCACCAAAAGCTTCTAGGATCATTACGAATCCAAGAAACCCTATCGAGTACATCGCTCCGTTTTTTAGATAGCTGTACGAGCGAATGCGATCAACACTTGCGACAGTGAGCTGGCGAACCACAATAGCTCCAATGCCCGTACCTATAAGGATGAGTGGTACAGATGTAGTAAACGCAAATGCTCCAACTACACCGTCAATACTAAATACAGTATCGAGAACCTCAAGGAAAAATACTTTCGCCCAGTCGGACATAGCACTGTGCTCTCCAGACTCAATAATTCGCTTTTCGATTATCTCTGCATTATCCTTGAACCCCTGTGTAATAAAAAATACACTGAAACCAATCGCTGCCGCCAGGGCAAGATGCATCGGATTCTCTTTAATTAAATTGTTAATTCCATAAATCACACCAACCAGAAGGAGGGCAGCTATAGAATAAAACCAGACAGCGCCATACTTCTGAACATACCATTCATGAGGAAGCCCAAATTTTTTGTCCTCCATAAAAAGCCAGTGGGCCCAAAGGAGGATTAGGAACATTCCACCAGCTACCATAATCGTTGGCGTTGCTTCCGCGACCGCAATCATTACTGCCGGGTCATTTTGCCAAATTGCCGAAATTGCACCCCAAATACCGATATCTGGCGTTGAAAGAAAAACGATTATCGATGGCAATACACCGCGGACAACAAAAACCGCAAAAATAATACCCCACGTTAAAAAGAAGCGTCTAGCGCGCTTACTCTTCATCGTCGAAAGCACGTCGGCATTCACTACCGCGTTATCGATACTCATGATTGTCTCAAAAATAACGAGACCTAAAATAATTAGCAGGACCTCAAACATTTCGCTCATAATAGCGTATTATGCAACAAAAGAAAAACCCGGGCTTTGTATGCCCGGGTAAAACAATTCACTGAAGTTTGTGGCCTTTTGAACAAAAGGAATTGATTTGTTCTACAAAACTATCAAGGTCTGTTGGGTCGCTACCATATTCCAACATTTCCTCTATTACCTCATCTAGGTATGCGATTGTGAATGGCAGGAGACTAAAATCAAACTCAATAACAAACTTATCCTTTGAGGTTGCAAAACTTTTAAAAAAGTCTTTTCCAAAATCTGGAACCTGCGTACCCCTTATTTTTTCCTCTTCTATCACCAACTGCATTAGCACAGAAAGTCGATCGGTCTCCTTTGGTAAAAAAGAAAGCGTAGTCTTCCCTTCATTCGGATTAAATCGCACGTCCATGACACACCCCCTCTCTTTTTCTGAAAAAGTAAGGAACAACCAAAATTCAAGTCTACCTTAAGTATAGACGATATTTTTATACTATCAAGCAATAACAGGATTCTTGGCAACAATCCTGTTTGCTTACGTTTGCATTCAAATCTTTAGAATTATTTAACTACTGGAGATTATCAGATGTTTTGTTCTTTATATTTTTTATTGTTGATGACGCGTATAGGTCGAGTGACTTAATGAGGCGTTCACTTGGGGAAGCAAACAATGTAATCAATAGCGCGTTCACCTCCGCCTCGTTTTCTGGTTTAGGTTCCTTTGTAAATACATTGATTGATTGTCCAGCAATCAACGCCTCTTTATTTGGAGTAAAAATTGTATCTCTGTTAATCATGACTGAAACATTTTTAATACCAGTCGAGAATGGCAACTCTCCTTGTTTTGGAAACGGGTTTGGAATTGACACCTTGGTTTCAAGAAGTATTGTGTCATTTTCAATAGAAAGAATAGACCCAATTACATGAGGACTATTTATATCGCCAAGTTCATAAGTTGGAGTATTTGCCATTAAAACACGGTCTTTCATCTCATTGTCACCAGTGTCTACTGATTGCTTCAACTGCTCTATCTCTCTAAATGAGGACCAGGCCACCCCAAGACTAATAACTACCAGCACAGCAAGACCAGCAAAAGCAACGGTAAATAATTTCGAATGCGTCTTTTTTTGATCTATTTCTATGTTATTCATATTGTCTATATTACCAGCTTATAATAACAGCTCCGTTACCACCAGCAGATCCTGGGCTCTGGGCTACACTACCGCCAATATATGCATTGCCACCAGCTCCTCCTGCTCCATACCGCACGCCATTCACAAGACTAGCTACACCAGCGCCGCCAGCAGCTCCTGGTTGTCCAACACTCCAGCTACCATACATTGAACCTCCATCGTTACACTTCAACCCTGCTGCACCTGTTGTATTAGTCGTTCCACCTACAGCTGTTCCACCCACCCCAGCTGTTGCTACAGAACTATAGCCAGAGGGAACGAGTGTACCGTACCCATTATCAACCAAAGTGCTACATCCTTTGGCCCCGTTTACACCGCCTCCATCTGCAGCCCAACCAAACATACCACCTCCGCCGCCACCATATGCTACAATAGAAGAACCGAATGATGAGTTGCCTCCGCTATTGCCTCTCTGCGCGCCAAAAGCAATACCATACCACAGTCCGTAAACTGTATAAGGTGTTGTCGCAGTAGTTCCTGCGCCAACATTTACTGTATATGTTTGACCAGGAGACACTGGCAATGTTGTTTTTACATATCCGCCAGCACCGCCGCCACCACCGCCTGTGTATGTCCAATAGCCTTGATACTGCATACTTGCGGATCCATCACCACCGCGGCCGCCTGCGCCCCAGGCCTCAATGTTGAGAGCATAAACAACAGGCGGAACAGTGAATGTGTACGATCCTGGACCAGTGTATGACGTCGAGCCAGGCGTATAAACTGGTGCAGAAGCAGCAACCGTCACACTCCTCGAGATAGTACCTCCTACCCCCGTACAAGATAGTGTGTATGTGTAATTTGCAGGACCTGGTAGTGGTCCAGTAGATGCAGATCCTGATAATGCCTGAGTACCAGACCAGCTACCAGATGCTGTGCAAGATGTTGCATTTGTGCTTGACCATGTACCTGTTGATGAACCTCCGTTCGCAACAGTCGTTGGCGAAGCAGAGAACGTCAGAGTTGGTGCAGGGGCAGCTCCTACGGCGACAGTAACGGACTGAGTTGCCGAATTACCACCCGCCCCTGTGCAGTAAAGCGTGTACGTCTGAGAAGCTGTAAGGGCTCCTGTACCAACACTTCCTGAAGTAGCCTTTGCGCCAGACCATGCGCCTCCTGCAGTACACGAAGTTGCATTCGTTGAACTCCATGTGATAGTGGAGGCAGCGCCGTATGCGATGCTCGTTGGCGAAGCAGAGAGTGTGGCGGTTGCAGGTGCTGCCCCAACAGAAACTGTTACTGATTGGGTAGCTGAGTTACCCCCCGCCCCTGTGCAGTAAAGCGTGTACGTCTGGGAAGCTGTAAGTGTCCCTGTACCAACAAGACCATGCGCCTCCTGCAGTACACGAAGTTGCATTCGTCGAGCTCCATGTGATAGTGGAGGCAGCGCCGTATGCGATGCTCGTTGGCGAAGCAGAGAGTGTGGCGGTGGGTGGTGCAGCTCCTACGGCGACAGTAACAGACTGAGTTGCCGAATTACCACCTGCTCCAGTACAGTAAAGTGTGTATGTGTAATTTGCAGGACCTGTAAGTGCCCCTGTACCAACACTTCCTGAAGTAGCCTTAGACCATGCGCCTCCTGCAGTACACGAAGTTGCATTCGTCGAGCTCCATGTGATAGTGGAGGCAGCGCCGTATGCGATGCTCGTTGGCGAAGCAGAGAGGCTGGCGGTTGCAGGTGGCAATAACACGACCATACTTAAGCATTTTGTCGTTCCACCAAATATCGTACAAATGTCTCCTGTTTTTGTTTGAGTGACAGAACCCACATTAATAGGAGCAGATACATTCCCACTTGGAGGCGAATATGTTGGTGCTGTCCAAGCGTAAACATAGCTAAGTCCAGCAGTAAGTACAAACGACAGGAGGAGAACCTTAAAAGCAGTAAATATTTTAATTTTCATAAATAATAAAGGTGGTTGTATTGGTAACATCTTAATTGTACCACGACTTTTTATAATCAAGATAGCCCCCTGTGGATAACATTAAATTTCAATTTATAAACAAACAGCATAAATATTATTTTTACTGTATACTCACATTATTCAAGGTTCCGCAATTCATTAAAAATGAATATGATTCTTAAAAAAAAACGAACGCTTCAAGCTACAACCCTCGTGGTTATTTTTATAATCGTTTTGGTCTATATTATTTACGCCCAAAAAATAAACCGAGGGCTTCCTCATCAGCTAAATAAAGCTGGGATACATATTACTGGAATAGAAAACTTTAATGCTAAAGAAATTTCAGATAATCGAATTCTCGCAGTTAATAATAATGATGATGTAATTAAAATTGAAACCATACAAAAAACAACAAAGGATTTCGCAAACGAATATATACAAAAAGAAATCACTCTAATTGAAAGTTTTTTTGAGCCGCAACTTCCACCGTACCCAGAATTTTTGACACAGGAGTCTGCTTGCGATGAAAAATACAAACCAGTAACACAAAAGTCCCATTATGGAGAGCACCTCATCATGTACGCGGGGGAACGTTTCGGATATGGAGTATGTGTCGACAATCTGATAAAATATAGGGCCACCTTAGGCTATTTTTATTGCGATGACACAAATATGTTATTTAAAATGCAATATTTTACAGATAAGGATGCGTCAGTCGAGAAACTAAACAACTTTAACAACTCGTTTGTTTGCAAATAATTTAATGCTTGTCACTTCCCCACACGTCAAGCTTTTTCTTTAGCAGCACCGCCACATCTTTTTCTTGGTCAATGAGATTGTTTGTTTCTTCTGGATCACTTAGGATATTAAATAATTCAAAAGATTCTTCGTCTCCAATTAGATCATACGATGGCTTGTCTTCACTTTTAACTGGTGCGATATTTTCCTTTATTAATTTCCAGTTCTTATTTCTAATCACCTCAACCCTTGAAAACCCATCAAAAAATTTATTGTCTACAGCCCTATACGCTGACGCAGCATATACATACTCATTTGTTTCCATATTTCCGCTTAAACCACCCAGCAAGCTCCTCCCTTGACGTTTTTCACCTTCTTCATCTTTTAACTTAAACATCTCAAGCAAGGTTGGCATCAAATCAACAGTCTGTACTAGTGTATCTATTTTAAACAGTTGATCAATTTTAGGATGTTTGATAATGAGTGGGAAATTGATTACTGGATCATAAAATGTCCCTCTTAGTGGACCACCTCTCATAAATCTGCCATGCTCACCGAGCATATCCCCGTGTTCTGCCATAAAAATAAAAACTGTATTTTGCAATAGTTGCTTCTCCTCAAAAATTTTAAAAAGTGAACCTAAATTATTATCTGCCTGAGCTATTTCTCCATCATACAAAGATATCATATACACCACATCTTCATCTGTAAGCATTACTTCTTCTATATTTCCTCCACTAGACATTGTTTTTACTGGCCAATATCTTGTTCCATTTTTATAAACTTCTTTTGTTTGCCCAAATGTCCATAAACATGTCGAGTAGTCCACAGTGCTTTTTTCTTCACCAATAAATTGTTTGTCAAAAGGTTCTATTGGTGTAAATGGGCAGTGCGTGTCAAATCCTTGTATAAATAAGAAAAAATTATTTTTACGCTTGAGTTTGTTCAGCCAGTCTATTGCTTGTGGCACGGAATCCTCTATGCCAAAATACGAAATCGGGCCAATAATACCGCCTTCATCAACGTAAACATCAAAACCTTGTGCATGATTGAATTTTTTGTTGTAATCCCCTCCTCCAGTAAAGGCAGCGGTTTTGTAACCATTCCTATTGAAGATTTCCGCAAGGGTAAGAGCGTCATCTGAAAGTTTACTCTCACCAACTCTATCCATTACGCCGTGAGTATCTGGGAACAAAGAAGTAAAAAGTGAGACAGCGACAGGGAGTGTCCACGATGCTGGAGCAAACGCATTTTCAAAAATCATAGAATTTTCAAAAAACTTATTTATATTCGGAGTGGTATTTCTATCATATCCATAAATGCCAAGGTGGTCTTTTCTAGTGTTTGTTAAAGAAATTATCACTAAGTTGCATCCAGGGCACTGTAGTCTCTTTTCAAAACTTTCATTCTCTGCGATGCTATTTTTAGCATTCCCAGCATAAAAAAACACAGCGAAACTAACAACAATAAGTAACGGGGTAAAAACTAAAAAAAATATATGTGAACGTTTCATCGTTTTATTTTACCAATACCCCATCTTCCTAGCTTCATTTATAAAATCATCTGGCAGCTCTTTCGTATTGGGCTGTTGATTGGCAAACTCTTTAGCAGATTTTGCCCAATCTACTAAATTAGTTTTTAAATTTTTCTCTATTTCTTTTTCTTGACCTATCAGGTTATTTAGCTCCATTGGGTCTCTCGTAACATCGTATAGTTCGTATGTTTCTGATTTAATTTTTTGTTCATCTTTTTCATCAAAAACAACCTCATGAATCAATTTCCACCGCTTGTCTCTTATCGCTTCATTAATACTTTTGTCTTTATAAACAAAATCAATCAGATCAACCTTAAACTCTGACCCAGAAAAAATAAAGTCGTTAACACTTTCCTTTTTACCATTTATTAAATCCGTCAAATCCTTCCCTGTCATAACATAATCACCATTAGTAATATCCAAAACATTTAACAAAGTAGGCATAACGTCAATCATTTGGACTAATCCAGTAATTTTCTTGCCTTTGACGTTTGGCAATTTAATGATGAGTGGGATATGCAAAACGTCGTCATATAGAGTACCACGAATAGTTCCAGCCCTCCCAAACCGACCATGCTTTGCAAACATTTCACCATGGTCAGAAAAAACAACAATAACCGTGCTGTCTAAAATTTTTTTATCAATCCCACTCAAAAAATCAGCCAACTGGTTGTCCACTGACAAAATTTCTTCATCGTACAAGCCCTCTAAGTAGTTTATGTCCTCCTGATTTAAGGCGACACGTTGCTGTCCGTCTCTAAAATAATAAGCTTCATATTCATTGGTTTCTATCTTTTGATAAGCCCTAACACAAAGAGAGTTATCAATTGTTACTCCTTCACTCCTTAAAGAAAAAATGCCCCTATATTCCAATGGAGGAGTAAATGGACAATGAGTATCATAACCATGCAAAAAAACAAAAAAATTGCTATCGGAATTTTTGTCTATCCAGCTTGATGCCTTGCGAAAGGTATTATTGAATCCTGCAGAATCGGTAGGCCAACTACCATTGCCCCCCTCTTCTTCTATTTCATCAAAACCGCGCATATGTCCAAAACTTTTCGCATAATCAAGCCCACCAGTGAAGGCGGCTGTTTTATAACCATTTAATTTTAAAATTTCTGGCAGAGTTATAATGTTTTTACTTAGCACATTATTTTCAATTCTATTCATTACCCCATGAGAATACGGGTATAGGGATGTGAAAAACGAAACCCCCACAGGCAATGTCCAGGAAGACTGGGTGAAGGCATTTTCAAAAACAATCGACTCCTTAGCAAGCTCGTCAAGATTAGGTGTTGTTAATCTTTCATAGCCATAAAGACTCATATGTTTCGCAGAAACGTTGGATAGCGAAACTACGATCAAATTGCAATCCTTGCAAAGAACACCGTTACTATTATTTTGTGCAGACTGTGCGGGATTTATAAAGGCTGTTAATCCATTTTTTTTGTAAAATTCTACGTATCCAGCATACATAGCAAGGATGATGAGTACAGATAACACAATCGTAAAAATTCTACTTTTCATAAACTAAATAATATAAAAACAGTGACAATACATATGTCACTGTTTTTCATACTATCATTGTTTCAACCTACTTCAAAATTTCCTCTATAACTCGCCCTTGCACATAGTCAGGAATTTTTACATCAAGTAAATGTAGGATTGTGGGCATTTGGTCTACGTGAGAAATCGGCTCAGTCAACTGATATCCCTTTTTAACACCGGGCCCCATTATCACAAACGGAGTCCACATACCTTTTACTTTTTTGGAATCTACTCCTTGTTTATAGCCAGACGACAAAACTTTAGTAAATACCTCTAAATCTTTTGTAACCTCTTCTTGCCATTGATATCCTGCCTCTGCCTCGAGTACGAGGTCACCAATTCTGTCTGTGGGCAGTTCGAAGTATGTTGGTGCATCTTCCCATTTTGCGACATGGACCAAGGGCTTTACACCGTTATCATCCTCAATTTCAGCAATGGTTTTTATCACCTCATCACGTAATATTTCATACTCATTACCAGAACCACGAGTCCAATTACCACCAAGACCTTCTGGTTTTATATAAACGTGGGCCATTTTCATATAAACAACTTTGCTATTATTCCAATCGATAGCAGGTTCGCCAGTTTTTTCATCTACTGTAAACTTGAGCCATCCTTTTTGAGCAAACAAATTATTGAGTCGCACTTGCTTGTGAAGCGGTATCACCCCATGGTCTGATGAAAATACCACCAATGTTTTATTGTCAACATTTTTCATCGCCTCTCCCAAAATTGCATCAATCCCTTGGTACATTTTTAGAATATCACTCCATGCTTCTTTTTCCTTTTCCTGCCCAGCATAATCAGGATGATTTTTGTCTATATATCGATGCCACCACCTAGACTCAAGCATTTGATTTGGAGTATATGTGTCTTGAATAAACACATCAGGGTTATACTTGTTCAAAATAAACCCAGCAGCCTTTTTATGCCAAGCTAAACTATCCATTGCCTCTTCAAGAAAAGTAACCTTGTCTTCTTCTTCATAAATCAATTGGGCTGGCCAGTTATCCACAAAGTCCACCATTGGCCCAATATTGCCAGTTATTTCATTTGCAACCTCCTCTGGTTTCACTATCAGTTTATTCATATTGTTAAAGAATAATCTAATGCGGAAATTACCATTTTCTGGCCAAAGCTTAATGATTTTTATTCTAACCTGCGAGTCAAACTGTTGCTCCTTCCATGAAAGTGAGACATCTTTAAAATCGCTCCACACTCCTTGCTTCAAAACAGCGAGTTCTGACTTTTTGTCAAGTGAAAATTTTATGGAATCATAATTAACCACACCGTCATCCGATGAATCAAAAATATATGCATTTATTGGCAATCCATAACCTAGCAATCTTGTTTCCTTTGCAGGGCTAAAAGAAACTGGGGCATTTTCCCATCCACTAGCATCTTTTTTCTCAATAAATTCTGTTAGCTTCTGACCAAGATAAAAAAGCTTGAAAGCGTTGCCTGCCTCTTTTCTCTCTGATAATTTTTCGATTGGCTCAAAATTTATAGCTGGGGTATCTGCTCCCCATCCGCCCCATCGCCCGCGTATAGTAATACCGTTCTCGAGTTCTGGTGGAGTGGATCCAGGGATTGAGAGTAACGCGACCTTTTTCCCAGACTCCTCAAGCACCTTCCAAATAGGAGCAACTTTTTTCGTTGCAGATGAAAAACCAGGGGCTGATGGCTTCGCCAATGGCTGACCCTCCACATGCATTGGTCCATCAGAAATTCCATGCACAACTGGATGAGCACCAGTCAAAAGAGACGCGAAGTTAACCGGCGTATGCCCAGGGAAATCTGGAATGGAATACCCATAACTGCCGTTATTCATCATTTTTTTTAGATTTGGCAATTTTCCTTCTTCTGCCCATCTAAAAATGGTAAACATATCTGGCTCAGCCCGAAGACCATCTGGGATAAACCAATATACCTTTTCTGGTTTTGTTGGAGCTAAAGTACTAGAAAAATAGAATCCAGAACCAACCAACAGTGCGACGACAACAAAACTAAGTACGTTTTTTATATTTACCACAATATTTAATATTAATATTAATTGGGCTAGTATATCATAGTCAATTATCAAACACACAATAACAGGGGCGTGTTACCATCGTTAATATACAGATAAATTAAAAAACACCAGATTAACTGGTGTTTTTTAATTTGGTGGACCCGAGGAGAATCGAACTCCTTACCTCCGGAGTGCAAAACCGGCGCTCTAGCCAGGTGAGCTACGGGCCCTCTAAAATATTCGATTAATAATCAAACATTTCAAGCACTGGGATATAATACCTTATTTTTTTGTTAATGCAAGGGTAAGCACATAATCGATAAACTCTGGGAGAGTAAGTCCATTGAGCGAGAGGGATTTCATCAGAAGAGAGGTATTTGTAAGACCAGGCAAGGTATTCACCTCCAGAAGGCATGGCCCGTCATCAGTCATTATGAAATCGTATCGTGCGTAGTGACGAGCTCCCAAGTGAACATGCGCGCGAAGTGCTACTTCCTCGAGCGCTCGACGCTCGACACTGCTCATGCGTGCTGGCCCAACAGGATGTATCAGGTTTTTGTATTTTTGGTCATAATCAAAAAGCTTTCCTTCTGGAAGAAGTACTTCTAGTGGCGGTGTTGCGTATGAACCAAGTCCGTCGGACGAATCTACAACACCAACAGTTACTTCGCGCCCCCTCACATATTCTTCAATGATTGCTTTTTCTGAGTACGCAAGCGCTCCCTCTATCGCAGACACTAATTCACGAGAATCATTTGCGAGAGAGATACCGACAGATGAACCTCCAGTCAAAGGCTTCACTACCCATGGCGCGCGAACTTCATTTCCAACCCGCGTAATCACTTCACCCACCTCTTCACCACGAGCAACAACTATGCCGTGCGGAACTTTTATTCCAATCGCAGAAAAATATTTTTTGGCAAGATCCTTGTTCATGCCAATAGCCGATGGGAGTACCGTAGAGCCAGTGTATGGTATGTTAAAAATTTCAAGAATTTTTTGCACCTTTCCATCCTCTCCAAACTCACCATGGAGCGCGTTAAAAACAACATCAACATGTTGAGAGAGCTTTGATGGTGTTGTTGGTACTCCATCAATATGCCATTCACCTACATTAGTAATAAGGATGTCGTGTGCCTCATACTTGTTACCTACGAGCGCAGCGAGTACATTCCCGCCTGTACGAAGCGAGACGTGATATTCAGGCCCAAGCCCACCGCGCATAACACCGACACGAAGTTTTGTCATATTTATATTATACAAGACAAACTTTTATTACCAAAGAAAATGTGCCGAGAGAGAGAATCGAACTCTCATGGGTTACCCCGCACGATTTTGAGTCGTGTGCGTCTACCAATTCCGCCATCCCGGCAATGTCACTATACTAGCAAAGCAATAGAAAAAATGAAAGTACAGGAAGCTTTACCAACAACAAATAGAAATGTATGATGCCAAAATGGATAACAAGTCAAAAATAATCGCCATTGTAGGTCCTACGGCCTCAGGAAAGACGGCACTTGCAGTTCAAATTGCGCGCCTAGTAAACGGCGAGGTCGTTTCGGCCGACTCACGACAAACATACGTGGGGTTAAATATTGGGACAGGAAAAGCAACTAAAAGTGAAATGCGAGGCGTTCCACATCATATACTTGACGTGGCAAGTCCTAGGCGCAAAATGTCTGTAGTACAGTACGAAAGACTCGCCACGCGCGCAATTCGCGATATTTTAAAACGTGGCAAGGTACCGATTGTTTGCGGTGGAACAGGATTCTATGTTGACGCAATACTCACAACAACATCCTTCCCTTCCGTACCACCAAGCGCAAAATTACGCAAAGAACTTGAAAAACTTTCTATTGAAGAACTTTATATAAAATTACAAAAGCTCGACCATGTCCGTGCGGAAAATATAGACTCTAAAAATTCACGTAGACTAATTCGTGCGATCGAAATTGCAACAACTCTTGGTAACGTACCAATGAGTACATTACCAGTAGAGTGCTACAATACACTCTACATAGGACTAACTCTACCAAGAGAAAAACTTGCTGAACGAATTCAAGCGCGGTTGATTGCTCGCATGCGTTGCGGAATGGTCGCAGAAGCGCGTAAGCTTCACGAACAAGGTCTTTCATGGAAACGAATGGAATCACTTGGACTGGAATATCGATTTCTCGCACAATTTCTCCAAAACAAGATTACAAAAATCGAAATGCTTCGTAATCTAGAAATCGCAATTCGACAATACTCAAAACGCCAGCTGGTTTGGTTTAAGAGAAACAAAAACATTATATGGTTTCACCCGGACGAACAAGAGAAAATTCTTAAGGAGGTAAGGAATTTTCTTAAATAATGTGGCGGAGTCCTCGTGTGTCTCGCAATGACAACAAGACCCAAGCACTATCGTGTTTGGGTGACAAGAAACGAGGACGCGTCCCCGAGTTACTAATTCGTTTCACTCATAAGTACTCGCGGACCCACCTCGGCGACCCAGCGATTACACTGGGTGCCCCGCCTGCGGTCTTCGAGTCCTCGTGGGCCACGCAGTAACAACAAAGCCCAGATACATTCGTATCTGGGCTTTGTTACTGCGGGCCCACGAGGACTCGAACCTCGGTCTGCGCGTTTGGAGTGCGATATTCTACCACTGAACTATAGGCCCTTTTGTTTCTATCTTACAAATCGGAGTATACCAAAAGCCTCGCAAAAATGGAATTATTTATATATGCGCTTCATTAGCGGATTTAGGCATGTGAGTATTTCGTAGGCAGAGGTATCTGCTCTCTCAGCGATTTCATTAGCGCTAATTTCTTCCTTCCCAGATTGTCCTATTAGTACAACCTCGTCCCCAATTTTCACATGTGGAATATTTGTAATATCAATGACAATCATATCCATTGACACGCGACCTAAAACCTTTGCTCGCTTTCCTCGCACGAGCACCTCAGAATTATTTGAGAGTACTCGCGGATATCCGTGCCAGTAACCAATAGGACAAACTGCAATTCGTGTGGCTTTTTTAGCCTTGTAAGTAAAGTCATAGCCAACACAGGCACCATCTGGTATTCCTTTTATTTCGGAAACAATTGTTTTCCATGAGAGTACAGGCTTGGTAAAAAAATTCTTACCATATGGCCAAAACCCATAGAGTCCGGCGCCAATGCGAACCATATCGTAGTGCGCCTCGTTAAAATACAAACTCCCCCCAGTCGCACTAGCGTGCGCCATTGGCGTAAACCCAGCTAAACATAGCGCTGAGCGCCATGTTTCAAATTCCGCGATCTGTCCTTTTGTAAACACACGTTCGTTTGGGTCTTTTGCAGATGCAAAATGTGTATACAAGCCGGCAACATTTATTTTTTCTGCAGCAATAATTTTTAAAACTTTTTTGAGCTCTGACAGAAGGAATCCTTGCCTATGCATTCCTGTGTCTACCTTGAGGTGAATAGGGATTATATTTGCTAATGGAGTTTTTAAAAAAGTTTTTAGACCGTCAATGCTTGAAATAGTAAGGTGAATATTTTTGCGGAGTGCTTTTGTAAACATTTCTGGCAAAGTGTACCCAAGAACGAGCACTGGTGTCTTGATTCCGCTATTTCTGATTACTAGCGCCTCCACAAGCGAATCAACAGCCAACATATCAATTCCAAGTTTTTCTAGCTCGCGCGAATACTCAACAATGGAGTGACCATACGCATTGGACTTCACAACACCAAGCATGCTGACTTTTTTGGGTATAATCTTTCTGAAAGTCCGATAGTTGGCACGGACTGCCTTCGTGTCAATTTCAATCCATGTTCGTAGCCCTTTGTGCTCTGCTTTCATACCATTTAGCATATCATATAAAACAAAAGCCCCGATGAGGGCTTTTTACTGAAAACGCGGTTTTTATTTTTTTGCTTCCTTGTGAGATGTATGAGCTCGGCAGGAATTGCAGAATTTATCGAGCTCAATCTTACGCTCAACAAGCTTTTTGTTCTTGCGAGTCCAATAGTTTACGCGCTTGCATTTCTTGCAGGCGAGTTTGATAAGTTGATCCTGTGACATAGTTTCCCTATCCTACTACACCCTGTCAGAAAAGGCAAGAATCGGTCAATAAAGAAAAAGACGGGTGAATTATCACCCGTCTTAAGTTATTTCATTTTCACTGGCTATTCCGCATAGCCACCAGAATACACAATAAGTGTTGCGCGAGCGTTCCTTCTCGCTTCATCCCAAGTAGTGTAAAGATGTCCTGTATCAAATGAATTGATTCCTTTTTCAAAACCTTTAGTGAGCTCTTTTACGTGCGCAATAGTTGACAACCCTTCAATTTGCATTCCATGCGCATAGTTAGGGTTAAAATAGCCCTTCAGTTCGTCGTTACATTCGTAAAGTATTGAGTTGTCCTCCTCTACGAGAGGGGCAATAAGACCAGCTAAAAAATGCTCTGGCGCTTTTTTCTTCCCAAACACCTGCTCAGCGATAGATGCATACACCGATGCTAGGACATAGCAACTTATTGCCTGATTTAATACCTTGCGCTCCTCATGCAGTGGCGCATATTCAATAAGATTGATTTCATCCTCCACCCTACCGAATCCAAGGATATTTATGATACCCTGAACAGTCGTAGGCCTTTTGAATGAACCGTGGCATGTACACATATGATTTGCTACATGCAAGAGCCGAACAACAAGGCGAGGTTGAAAAACTAAAAGCTTCGCAATGTCTCCAAACGACGAATTGTCATCTGCAAACAAGGTAGCAAATTTTTCAATAAACCCCTGTGTCACGTATACCTTTTCTTCTTCCATTATATTCTCCCAATGTGTTGTTTTAACCTGTGAAAGTACTACTCTTTATAGCATCACACGATGAGAATATTTTGTCAAACATTTTTTGCATGGCTACCATTTTGCCTCACATCATGATTTTCTAATCACCAAGGCTCAAATCCAGCCTCGAAAAACAAAAAACACCCAAAAAGGGTGCTTTCTTTGTTTGTGGTTTGTGCGCCGGGAAGGATTCGCCCCTCGCGCTGGTGCGCTCGAAACCTACGTCCCCTCTTCGTGGACTGCGGCCGGCGGTTCGAATCCCTTCCGTCAGATACAAAATAAAATCACCCAGCCCTTTCCGGAATGGGTTCATTTATTTTGTGCGCCGGGAAGGATTCGAACCTTCGAAGGCCGAAGCCGACAGATTTACAGTCTGTTGTGATTGACCACTCCACCACCGACGCATTTGAGCAAACACACCTTTTAAAGGCGCTTGCTCACTCTATCACTTTTTTTATCTCACATCAACCTCACTCTAGGCTCCAACTTTTGATCTGGTGCGTGGTTTTGTTGTTACTTGCTTCTTTTCAACACGTATAGAAATCTCGCCCTTCTCTACTGACACTTGAACACGACCACCTTTTAGGACACCTGACGAAATCATCAAGCTTGCTACTGGTGTCAAAATCTTGCTCTGTATCAAGCGTTTGAGCGGACGAGCCCCATAATGCGAATCATACCCTTTATCTGCAAGGTATGTCAGAACTTCTGGTGTAACATTTAGAACAATCTCCTTTTCCGCAAGACGTTTCTTTATGATATCAACTTGCAATCCAACAATACTCTGAATAACTTCTGGCGACAAAATATCAAAAATGACAATTTCATCAAGGCGGTTCAAAAACTCTGGGCGGAAGAAATCCTTAAGTGATCCCATTACACGATCCTTCGCATCAGAATAATCAGCCTTGTCGCTTGCGTGTGTACCAAAACCAATCGACTGCATTTTATCGATATACTCTGAACCAATATTAGAGGTCAGGATAATGACCGTGTTTTTGAAGTTTACAACACGCCCCTTAGAGTCAGTAAGATGACCGTTATCAAGAACCTGAAGAAGGATGTTAAATACTTCTGGGTGAGCTTTTTCGATCTCATCAAAAAGGAGTACGGAGTATGGTCGGTGACGAACGGTCTCTGTAAGGTTGCCACTTTCTTCGTGTCCAACATATCCTGGGGGAGAGCCGATAAGCTTTGAGACTGAATGCTTCTCCATGTATTCTGACATATCTACTCGAACAAGCGCCTTATCATCGTTGAACATAAACTGTGCGAGAGCCTTCGAAAGTTCCGTCTTGCCAACTCCAGTTGGTCCAAGGAAAAGAAACGACCCTATTGGACGATTTGGGTCCGAAATTCCAGCGCGAGAACGCTTAATAGCATCTGAAACTTTTTGGATTGCATCCCTTTGCCCAACCACACGCTTCTCTAACTCTCCCTCTATGTGAGCAAGCTTGCCAGCTTCCTCCTCAAGCATTTTTGTAACAGGGATTCCTGTCCACCTTGCGACAACTTCCGCAATATCCTGCTCAACAACTTCCTCTTTCAAGATACGACGAGATGATTGAAGTTTTTTCAGACGCGCAACTTTTGTGGCAAGATCTTTTTCAAAACCTGGAATGCGACCGTAGCGAATTTCTGCAGCAAGCGCTAGGTCTGCCTTCATTTCTGCGGTCTCTGCCTCAAGGCGCGCTGTTTCAAGAGATTTTTTAATGGAGCGAATATCCACAACGAGCTCTTTTTCATTCTTCCACTTAAGCTCTATCTCGCGAGTTTTCTCCCGAAGATCTCCAATTTCTTTATCAATCTTTTTGGTGCGCGCTTTTGCATTTTTACCTGCATCACCTTCCAGTCCTGCCTCCTTCTTAAGCGCTTCTTTTTCAATCTCAAGTCGCATAATACGACGGTCTGCCTCTTCTAGAACTGGTGGTTTATTTTCGAGAGAAATACGTAGGGAGGATGCGGCTTCGTCAATGAGGTCTACTGCCTTGTCTGGCAAAAAGCGGTCTGTAATATAACGACTAGAAAGATTCACTGCTGCAATAATTGCATCATCAGTAATATGCACACCATGAAATAGCTCATATTTTTCCTTAAGTCCGCGTAAAATAGCAATGGCGTCTTCTGTTGATGGTTCATTTACATGTACAGGCTGAAAACGACGCGTGAGGGCAGGATCCTTTTCAATATGCTTCTGGTACTCGCGAAGCGTTGTAGCGCCTATGGCACGAAGTTCTCCGCGCGCAAGTGCAGGCTTTAGCATATTTGAAGCATCCATTGAACCTTCTGCTGCCCCAGCACCGACGATCGTGTGTATCTCATCAATGAAGAGTATGATTTTCCCTTCTGAGCGCTCAATCTCTTTCATTATTTTCTTCAAGCGATCTTCAAATTCACCACGGTATTTTGTGCCAGCGATAAGTTGCCCTAGGTCAAGAGAAACTAGCTCTTTGTCTTTTAGAGACTCCGGTACATCACCTTTTGCCATACGAATGGCGAGCCCCTCGACTACTGCTGTTTTGCCAACGCCAGCCTCTCCAATAAGGATTGGGTTGTTTTTTGTACGACGAGAAAGAATCTGGATAATACGACCGACTTCATTGTCACGACCAATAACAGGGTCAAGCTTGTCCTGTGCTGCAAGAGCGGTAAGGTTGCGTGTGTATTTATAAACAGACTTCATTTTTTTAGATGGCGTACTGTCGTTTATATTTTGCGTGCGAAATTCTTCAAGAACACGCGCTACGCTCTCGCGGTCAATATTGTAGCGAGACAAAAATTCACGTGCTTGTCCGTCTACATCAAAAAGTGCCAGAAATAAATGTTCGCATGAAATTTGCTCATCCTTCATACCTTCTGCGATACGTGGCGCAATCTCTCCAAGCACCTGCCCCAACTCTGGGGTGAGATAGAGCTGATATGACGCAGAAGCAACATTTTGTGCTGTCGTAGGCTCTATTAGATCGAGAATAGCCTCTGCAAAAGCCATGGAATCCACATCAAGCCTATCAAGAATAGACACAACTATGCTTTCCTCGTCTAGCACTAATGATGTCAAAAGATGCATAGGGCTCACATGGTTTTGCCCTCGCTCTACCGCAAGCTCATGCGCGCGACGAATAATATCGCGTGCTTTGGTTGTGAAATTATTGAATGGAGGCATCATAAATATTTTAAATGAATATTAAGCGTAATGTACAATAGTGGTTCTATGTTGTCAAATATGTATTATACTATTTGGTTTCTAGCTATATTTTATTCGTGACTTCTGACTTCTTAGCCTCATCAATAATTTTCTTAGCTTCTGTTGCTGAGACTCCTATTTGAGATCCAGTATTTTCATCAATGTTCAAAAACCCAACAACGTCGCCACTTAGTGTAATAATTGGGGCTCCGTTTGATGATCCTGCAAATCTCATAGAAACACCTATGTTGTCTAAAACTGTTGTTTCAACTTTTGTATCTTTATCGACAACAGTCCTCGTGTCGATACTTGCAACAAGGCCAGTTGAGATTGTTTTGCCATCACGACCGCCTATAACAATAGCTGTTTGTCCAAGTTTCAAAATATCAGGATTACCAAGTGTAACAGAGGTAAATACCGGTGTGCTTGTTGCAGAAACAGGAGTAAGGCGACCTAAACCAAGTGTATTGTTTCTTTCATCCGACAGCACCTGCAATGCGTATTGAATACCATTTATAGTTGTAGTTAGCACACCAACACCAAAATTACCTTTTGCTGTTACCACAAGTCCATCAGCAGACACTATAGTACCAACTCCTGCTAGGCGCAGGTCACCATCCTGACCAACCACCCTAAACGAAACTACGCTTTTCAAATTTTTCTCAATCGCTGATACCATTAGATCTTCATCTTTAACAACGACAGTCTTTCCTGGTTTTTCAACAATTGTTGGAGTTATTTTTTCAATAGTACGCTCAACGACATTGGTTATTGACTGTGTGACAGGATCTGGGGCTTGCCCCATAAGCGTAACCACAACGATACCAGTTGCCATTGATGCTACAAAACTGGTGAAGAGTGCGAGAAGTACAATTTGTGCTTTTGTGAGGTGCTCCATATTTCTACATCATACAGTAGTCGCTAGTTACCAGCAAATCGATCCTCTACCACATTCCAATCAATGATATTCCAAAACGACGAAATATAATCTGCACGTTTAATACCATAGTCTAGTACAAACGCGTGCTCAAATACATCCATCACTAAAATGATTTTAGCTCCTGCTAAATGTCCTCCATCATGTTCATTTACCCACGTATTAAAAAGCTGGCCATTTTCGAGATCCTGCGCCAGTACCACCCAGCCGATTCCGCGCATCGCGCCGGTTGCCTTAAAATCTTTTTCCCATTTCTCAAAAGATCCAAAGTCTTCTACAATCCTTTTTACGAATTGCGACTTATTGTCAATTGTGCCTCCCCCTATAACCATGTTCCCAAAATATAATTCATGCAAACGCATTCCACTCCACTCCCACCCAAAGCGACGCTTGAGTTCATTGTATGCTGGCGTTCCTAATTCAATCGACTTTAGTAAATCGGAAATTTTATTTATATTAGAAACATACCCTTCGTAAAGGGTAAAATGATTACGTAAAATTACATCAGAAAAACCTTCTGTTCCCAGTAGTCGTTCAAAATTTTTTGCTTCGTACATAATAATTAATTTAAAGTTAAACCTGATCGCTCTGCGCTTGCGCTTCGCGAAGTAACGGCACAATACGAGACACTTCGTTCGCTACACGCGCAATATCTTCACTCTTTGTGTCACTACCGAGCGAAAAACGGATTGAACCAACCTGCATATCTGCAGATTCTCCTACAGCAAGTATAACATGAGACGGCCCGCTAGTTGAGCTACGGCAAGCGCTTTTGCCAGACACTGCGATTCCAGCAGCGTCAAGATAAAGCACGAGTGCCTCACTTTCAACTCCATCAAATGAAATATTAAGAATATTTGGCAAGCCATGTTCTAAGCTTCCATTCACAGAAGCACCTGAAACTTTCTTTAAAATTTTCGTCGCGAGTGTGTCACGAAGTTTCTGTAATCGGCTTGATTCTTTTTCTCTTATGCTTTGCGATTCTTTTAACGCAACTGAAAATCCTACTGCAAGCGCCACTGGCTCTGTTCCTGGTCGACGATTACCTTCATGACCACCTCCGTGCATAAGCGGACACATCTCCACCATACGTTTTACAAATAATGCGCCTATTCCACGCGGGCCATATGTTTTCCCAGACGAAAGCGTCATTAAGTCTACTCCGAGCTTAAGAACGTTCATATCTAAATAATTCCCTGCCTGTGCTGCGTCTGTATGGAAGTATGGATACACTGACCCATTCACTTTGCGCGCATGACGGACTTCTTTTGCGATGTCAATAATGGGCTCAATCGTTCCAATCTCATTGTTCGCGTACATCACCGACACAAGCACGGTCTCAGGTGTGATGAGCTTGCGAATTTCCTTTGTATTAACGAGCCCACGACTGTCGACAGGGAGATAATCCACACGTACCCCACTACTTTTGAGATAGAGTGCGGCTTCAAGAACCGAGGGGTGCTCGATTGCCGAAACAATAACATGAGGATTCATGATACCGCGCGTGCGCGCAGAATGCACCACACCAATTACTGCCATGTTGTTGGCCTCTGTCGCGCCACTTGTAAATACAATTTCATCTGGGCGAGCAAACAACACTCCAGCAACCTGCCCGCGCGAGCGCTCCAAGAAGGCGCGCGCATCTCTCCCCTCCTTATGAATCCCACTAGGGTTTCCAGGAAACTTTTTTGTAGTTGCTACCATCGTGCTCAAGGATTTCGCTCCTATAGGCGTCGCGGCTGCATTGTCTAAGTAAATTCTCTTCATATTCGCCAATCATAGCCCGCAAGTTCTTTTTTTGCAAAAACCTCAAAAATATGGTACTCTTTCAACTTGTATGACCCAGCTAGATACCCAAATCCTCATTATCGCGTTGACTACTACTACGGTGGCTTTGGGGCTATGGGTTTTTATGCTTGAGCGTCGTCTAAAAAAATTTTTAGTGGGTAAGGACGCAAAAAGCCTTGAAGGAACTATTTGTGAGCTTGGTGAAAACATTCACGCCCTTGAAAAATTTCAAGCAGACACAATAAGTTACCTGGCTGAAGCAGACAAGCGTATCAAGCGAAGCATTCAGGGTGTCGAAACTATCAGATTTAACGCATTCAAGGGCACTGGAGAAGGTGGTAATCAAAGTTTTGCCATTGCTCTTCTTTCTGAAAATGGCGACGGAGCTGTTATCTCAAGCCTGTTCGCGCGCGATCGCATGAGTATTTTTGCAAAACCAATCAAAAACTTCGCTTCTGAGTTCGAAATGACAGAAGAGGAGCAGGGTGCAGTCAAGCAAGCTATAAGATAAATATCTGCTCGAAATTAAATATTATAAACCTCTATGACAAAACAAAACTCTCCGAACATTGTCCCACGCCCACCCATCGTTGTTATCATGGGACACATTGACCATGGTAAGTCGAGTCTCCTTGATTACATTCGCAAATCAAATATTGTCGAGGGTGAAGCTGGTGGCATCACCCAGCACCTTTCTGCATATGAAGTAGAGCATCAACCTGCAGAAACACGCAAAGACGGGCTTGCAAGCAACCGTATCACTTTCCTCGATACGCCTGGGCACGAGGCCTTTTCAAAAATGCGCGCTCGTGGCGCAAGTGTCGCCGATATCGCTATCCTTGTCGTATCCGCAGAAGACGGAGTAAAAGAACAAACAAAGGAAGCAATGAAGTCTATAAAAGAAGCTGGCATCCCGTATATAGTCGCTATAAATAAAATCGACAAACCAAACGCAAACATTGAGCGCACAAAACAAAATCTCGCAGAAAATGAAATTTATCTCGAGGGGTTTGGTGGCGATGTGCCGTTTGTTCCCATCTCAGCAAAGGTTGGCACCGGTGTTTCAGATTTGCTAGACATGATGCTTCTCGTTGCGGAAATGGAAAATCTTACTGGTGACACCTCACTTCCGGCAGAGGGTATCGTTGTAGAATCAAACATTGATACAAAGCGTGGAACATCAGCGACGCTCATCATTACTAACGGCACCTTAAAAAAGGGGATGTTCATCCTTGCGGAGGAAAGCATGTCACCTGTTCGCGCAATCGAAAACTTTCTTGGTAAGCAGGTGCCGGAAGCCACATTTTCATCCCCTATTCTAATTACTGGATTTGACAGTATCCCAGCAGTAGGAAGCACATTTCGTGTGTATAAAAATAAAAAAGACGCTGAAAAGGCACAGCTTGAACTTAGAGAAGCACGAATCAAATCACCAACAATAAAAGCAGTTCGTACTGCCCCCATATCAGATGATGCTCTTGTCGTTCCAATCGTGCTTAAATCAGATGTTGCAGGAACTCTCGAAGCAATAGAGAAAGAAATCGGCAAAATAGAGCGCGAGCATGTACTTATAAAAATAATTGCAAAAGGAGTTGGGGCAATTGGAGAAAACGATGCAAAACTCGCTTCAGGGTCAGATAGCGCTATTATCATCGGCTTCCATACAAAAGTTGAGCGTGGCGCGCAAGATATTGCTGAAAGATTTGGGATAACAATCAAAACGTTTGATATTATTTATAAACTTTCTGAATGGTTGAACGAGGAGCTTGACCATCGTACACCAAGGATTATGGGGGAAGAAGTTGTTGGAACCGCAAAAGTTCTTAAGACATTTAGCATAGCAAAGCATAAGCAGGTTATTGGTGGAAAAGTTACTACAGGATTCCTAGAAGTTGACGCGCAAGTAAAAATTATGCGTCGCGATGTAGAAATTGGTCGCGGGAAAATTGAGGGCCTACAGCAACAAAAACTTGCCTCGAAGAAGGTCGAGGAAGGCAACGAGTGCGGAATGATGGTTGAGGCAAAAATAGAGATTGCCGCGGGAGACATACTTGAAGCATTTGTTATGAATGCCAAATAATCAAACATCTATTATGACAACTCCAAGACAAGATAAGATGCGCGCGTTCCTGCGCTCAATAGCCGCAGATTTTTTCACTCGTGAAGCTGGGAAAAACTCACTAATCACAGTAACAGATGCGACAATCTCACCTGATTTCAAACGTGGAACAATTTATTTCACCTGCTTCCCTACAAGTGAGGAGGAAAAGGCACTAGACTTTGCGAGGAGGAAGCGCACTGAACTCCGTGAATACATCAAGAATCATGCGCACTTAAAAAACCTTCCTGTACTTGAGGTAAAGATAGATGAGGGCGAGCGCAATCGCCAAAGAATTGACGAGTTGGGTCAACAAGGATAGTATAGACCATAGGTGTTAACCATTAGTCAATAGCGTAGCGAGAGCGAGCTTCCATATTGACTAGTGTCTAATTACTAACAATTGAATAAAAGGCGTGGTAGCCAAGTGGTAAGGCAGTGGTTTGCAAAACCTCTACACGCGAGTTCGATTCTCGCCCACGCCTCAAGAAACAATTAAATATGTCCGGGTGGTGGAATGGTATACACAGGAGACTTAAAATTTCCCGCCGTAAGGCTTATGGGTTCGAGTCCCATCCCGGACACTATAATAAAAAAGCAGGGTACGTCCCTGTCTTTTTTATTATTTGATGTTATCAGTGTGGAGCTCGAACCGAAGGCCCACCATTTTAAAGGAGCAAAGCGACTATTAAAATGGATGGTCTCGACTGCAAGGAGAGGCGAGTCCCATCCCGGACACTATCCCATGGAAGCACTATTTACCCAGCGCCTGCTGAAGAAATTTTGCAGACAAATACTCAACTGGTGCATAATTATCTGTCAGAAGCGGAGACTGCGATAAATCAAACTCTTTTATCCTTATCAATTTATCGGTGAACGGACTGAGTAATTGATCCGAATATAGATCAATTTTCTTATTACCGTTATAACCTACAAAAATAATATTTTGTAAACCTGTTTTTTGCGTGGCATCAACAGCGAAAAAATAACTATTGGGAAATACACTTTGAAATGTTCTTATTTCTGCCATAAGAAAAGATGGTTGTTGCATAGACAAGTCCCCCACCACATTTGCAATGAAAACTCCGTCTGCGCTAAGCTTCTTCTTTGCGATTGTAAAAAATTCCTGTGTTGTGAAATGGACTGGAATTGAAAAAAGTGAGTGGTACACATCACTAAATATTAGGTCATATTTTTTATCAGAATCCCTCAGAAAACGACGGCCGTCTTTTATATGATTATGTAATCGTTGGTTTTCTTCTAATCCAAAATACCCTTTCGATAAAATAAACAAGGACGGTTCTATATCAGAAACATCTACGGTAGCATTTGGCAGATCCTCAAGAAGCGCTTTGGGGATAGAGTACGCGCCAGCCCCTATGACGAGGGCGTTTTGTACATCTAGCTTAAAAAGTTTATACACAGAATAGTATCTTGTGTATTCATAAACCATATCAGTAGGATTATTAGAGTCTATGAACATTGCCGCAGACGGACTTTTGTCTTGTTGAAAAAATCTTGTCGGCCTTTCATTAAATGCACCGTCGTAAATGGTAATTTTTTCGTAAATACCATCCTTGCTGTATACAGAAGCATCTACTTTTTGTTGAACTGTGGATATTGCTATAAAAACAAGGAGGCTAATTATTAATAATGATCTGAAAAGCTGCTTTTTCTCAAGTCCAAATATTAATAATGGAACAAATCCGAGAATAAACAAAGTCGTACCTGTTGCTATAAAAATATAGTCAATGCCAAAATGCGGGATAAGAACAAACCCAGAAAGAAGGCTCCCGAGAATACTGCCGAGAGTTGACCAAAAAAAGATTTTTCCAGAAACGTCACCGACTCCTTGGTCTGGGAACTGAACACTTTGTAATTTTATCGCATATGGAGACAGTGTCCCCAACAATAATGCTGGTAGAAAAAAGAGTACAGCGGAAGAAAGCAGAGGTCCCATTGTTATAGAAAGATTGATGCTCATAATAGGAAGTATCACCCTCCCTAAAAGATGCACCGTTAGTAAAAGAATGCCACTCACAAGAATTATCCCAAAGAACCACCTCATTGATGGATGGCGGTCGGCGAACATGCCCCCGACATAATATCCAATACTCAACGCTGCGAGGACCACGCTTATTACACTAGATACTGTAAAAATAGTGTTTCCATAATGTGGGGATAGCACCCTAACGGCAACAACCTCAATAATCAAAACACAGGCACCAGTTATAAACACAGATATGAGTAGTAAATTTTGTTTGAAAAATTTATTCATATATTTCAATGATATTGTAACAGCTTGCAAACAAAAGAACCAAGAACATATGTTCTTGGTTCTTTTGTTTATTGTGCTGTGGAGTGCCCATGGCATGAATTTGCTAATTCAGGACTTGCCTCTCCCTACGGTCGAAACTATCCATTTTAATAGTCGCTATGCTCCTTTAAAATGGTGAGCCTACGGTTCAAGTCCTCCAGAAGCCGTCACAGATATAAATAAAAACACCCACTAGGGGCGTCTTTATTTATATTGTGCCGGGGAGAGGACTTGAACCTCCATGGGTCGCCCCGCTTGCTCCTAAGGCAAGTGCGTCTACCAATTTCGCCACCCCGGCACTCCACACAGTGCGCCCAGTAGGATTCGCCTCTCCTTGCAGTTGAGACCATCCATTTTAATAGTCGCTATGCTCCTTTAAAATGGTGGGCCTTCGGTTCAAATTCTACTGGTCGCGTTACTTTGGAATAAAAACTGCGAGGATTAGATCTTGCAGCTTTTATTCTTGTGCGCCCAGTAGGATTCGAACCTACGACCGTCTCGTTAAGAGCGAGCTGCTCTACCAACTGAGCTATGGGCGCATGTAAAAAACATTATACACAAATATAGGAAAATTAAAAGACGTTGTGCCTAGTATCCTGGAGGCGGGACTTTGCCAAGCGCTCGCTCGTCGTCGCCACTCCAGCAATTAATTACAATCGATTCAGTTCCCAATTTTGCATATTCGATAAGACTTTATCGCAAAACCGGTGGGGTTGACTTTTCCAGCAAAATTAGCTATAATAATTTTAGATTATCGATCTTTGATAATTGCAAATTAACTTACCTAAGGAGGCCATCATGGCAACTATTATCTCGTTTCTGTTTCTTCTCCTTGTTGAGGGGACTATGGGCTTTTTTGCCATATGGGCACTCGCAACAATGAACATCTTTTTTGGTTTTATCAAGGAAGGACATGGCATCATTATCAAACGTGGCGAATCGTATGTTGGTCCAATCATTTCCTTCACGGGGTATCATTTGAAGCCCGTGATGCGAAAAGGTCGTGAACGACTCGAAGTAGTCCAACTTGAGCCAAATGAGACCCCAAACGCTCCTGGTGGAATCCTTGGATTCCTTCAGGAAAAATTTGGTATCTTTTGGCTCGGTACGTTCCCCCCATTTCGAAGTATTATGGAATATGAATTCCGTTGGAACGAATGGGAGGAAGTAAAGGGCGAGGATGGCAACTACCACTGGAGACTCAACCACAGAGAAGAACCTACAACGTTCTTCTACGTGCAGACGTTCCCATACGCTCTTGTACTCGAGGCTGCCGAAACTGGCGGAAAATACACCGACAAATCAACTGGTGAAAAATCCGCAATAGGCGGAAATATCGAGGTTGACCTGAAGATTGTACTTCTTGTAAAAATCATTTGTCCAGAAGCAGCTACAATTCGTCACGAAAACTGGTTTGACCAGCTCGGGGCGCTTGTTACTGACCAAGCACGTCTCTTTGTTGGCTCGCGCACTTTTGAAGAGCTCCGCTCACAAAAAGTAAACGAGATTCCTGAAGACGGTAGTGCAGACAAACGTGTTCGCAATGAGTTCTGTGAATATATCATGGGGCTCAATGATCACGCGCCTATAGGCGAAGACTCCGACAGCATTGTGGATGTTTACGGTATACAGATCATCGGGGCGCACATTCTCGATGTTGAGCTCGCAGGCGAAAGCAAGAAGGTTGCCGCTGAAACAACGGCCATCTACGTAGCAGAGCAGCGCGCAAAAGCAACCGAGGTGACCAAGGACGCAGAAGCTTACGGTATTCGTGCTGTGGGTAATGCAGAGGCAGATGCCATATCAGCACGAACCAAAGCAGTTCTTGATTTTGGTCCAGACGGAAAATACGTTCTGCGCCAAGAAGCTCTCAAGGAAGCTGGAAAAGGTGGAAACGTTGTCGTTTTTACAAACGACAACGAAAACAGCGGTGATGCGCTTTTAAGTCGCCTCATCGTTCCTCAACAATTGAAAAGGAAAGGAGAATGAAATGAACAAAAGTGTTATCGGGCAAGTGATGGCAATTTCTATTTTTGCCATCCCTGCAATAATTCTTAGCCTGGCTGTGTCTGGGTTAGGCTCTAGTGGCAGTGGCGAAACGATTACCACTGTTGCCAGATGGATGTTTTTGGTTATGGTTACTACAGTCGTCATATATTTTGCTGGCGCAATTCTGTGGAAACATCGCGCTAAAGGCAGGCTTGCTGTCAGTGGAGCCAAAAAACTCTTTGAATCGAAGGATGATGAGAGTAAAGGATTTGTCGGCAGGTGGTGGGCAAAACATGACGATGAAGGCAAAAGATTTATTTGGTATGTCGTTGTCATTACTGTTGCATACCTGGCCAGCTACTTGGCTCCAGACGGAAAGGAAGCTGTTTTCCGTGGTGTGGTAGCACTAATTGGTGCTCACATCATATGGACTTTCCTATCTTCTGGGAAAATAAGCGCGTTCACATGGACAATTGTTCTGGGAATGGTCACTTACTTTGTTTTAGCGTGGGGCTACCCAAAGGACGCTCCAAGAATCTTCGACGCTAGTTGGGGTCTTTCGAAAAAGGTGATGACCGATATTGCTGACACAGCACAATCCATCAACGAAAATTACGGGAAAACTGCCAGCGAAACAAAAAAGGAGTCAGAGGCTACAGTACCAAGAGCAACGAACGTGGTGCATGTGCAAAGACTGGCTCAAGTGGAAACGGTTTTTGAGCTCACGCCTGACTTTAATAGGAGAAACATGATTCGGACTCCACCGATGAAAACAATCACCTACTACTGCTCTGACGAAGGTTCAGAAATGGCTATCGTATACAGCGCTGGGCAAATCAACGTTCCATCAGGTCAGGCATTCAAATGCCCTACTTTGAAGGATGACATACACGCCCTAATCGGTGTGGACATCAGGAACGCATCGCTTATGTTCAGGTCTAATAAACCTGGGGCTACAGCTACGGTAATCTGGTAGAAGAAGGTTTGCAATTATATAGCCATTTTGGCAAAACCCGCAATGCAATGTTGCGGGTTTTTTATTATATTAGAAAGAAAAACCCGCGTATTTTTATACACGGGTTTTTCAAGAGAAGATCTGTCTAAAGTAATTATGTCGTAAGACTTCCAGCAATGTTATTAACGAGGTTCAAAATTCCATACACACTGAACATTATTGCTATTCCAATAGCACCCCACAGCATGTGTTTCTTGCCTGACTCTTGGGCGTCTTCGTTGTCCTGATTTCTAATGAACTCCATTAGTCCATATAGAAAGTACCCAACAGCAACAGCAACCAAAAGAATAATGATCGGATTAATGATCTCTGTTTTGATTTTATCTATAATTGGAGACCCAGATGCAGGAAGCATTTTAGTTACGTTTATTGCAGCGACCAGATTAAACAGCTGGGACTACAATTGTCTTAGTCGTTCCGAGTCCTGTTGAGCTCATAACCAAAGTTACCAAGCCCCAAACTGACAACATCACCGCAATGCCAATGAGCCCGTAAATAATACCTGAACGAGCCTCATCACGCTTTTCTGCTTCACCGCCTGCCATTACAAACTTGAAGGCATTCCAGATTACCCATGCAACGCCGGCGAGAATAAGGAATTCAATTGCCAGGTTGATATACTGCACAATAAGCGAAACTGCGCTACTAACGCTACTAGTAGTACCAGCGCCAGGAACTACTGCTCCAATAGCATACGCAACTGAGAATGAAGATAGAAAGAGGGCGCTAGCTATAATAATTTTATTCATAATAATAAAACTGATTTAAACTTTTAATTAACGATAACTAATAATTAATAACTTTCGTACGACAATAGACAGGTCGTATGTGCGTATATTATAGAAAAATAACAACAAAAATACAAGGAAACTAGAGCTGGACTATGGCCCAGTTCTAATGTTGATCACTGCTCCAGTATTTAGCCCTGTTGAACCAAGTATTAAGTTTACAAGACCCCACACCGATGCCATAGCAGCGATAGCCACGAGCCCCCAAATTACCCTTGATTTGAGCTCCGCTAGCTCATCCGGTTTATTACTCTGCGTTATCACCTTAAAAACATTCCAGATGAAAAAAAAGATGGCGCCAGCGAGCATTAAACCAATCACTGGCTCAACAATTTGCGCAATAAGGCCTGTGTGAGTAGCGTCGCCAATAATAAATGTTTTTAATGTCATAAATTATGGTGTTACATTTGTTATCGTAGAAACCGTAGACCCAATAATTTGCGCGAAACCCCATGCTCCCATAAGTATGAATGCTCCTATAACACTCCACCAAATCGCTGTTTTTGCTGTCTCTAGCTCCTTTTCATTTCCTTGCGCCTTTACAAAAAGAAATCCTGACCAAATGAAAGCAAGCACGACAAAAGGCATCAAAACGTTAACTGCTGCTGCTGTGACTGCTGCAACAAATTCGGGAAAAGTAGAATATTTTATAGGGTTTTGAATTGTATCTGGTCCAGCCTGATAGGCGGCCATTGAGTACGTTGGGATTACTAGAAAAACAGCTGTGAAAATAATATTAAAAATCTTTTTCATATTTACTGAATTATACATTATTGCGTGTATTATTGAAACATAAACTGCATAAATGAGATCTGGTCAGCAGTCAGGAATGAATATATAACACCCTTTATGAGGACATAGGCGCCGAGCATGATACCAAATCCTATCGCAATATCCATAAAACGTTCTTTTGCTTTGCTCCACTCGCCTTCTTTATCTTGGTTAAGGACAAGCTTTGCACCTGCCCACATAAAACCAAGTGCCGCAAGCGGTACAGCTACAGTGAACATTAAAAATTTAATAATGTTGTTTGCGAGCACAACTAAATCATTAAACTCACAAGGGTCTGCCGCCGTACCCTCGCAAGGAATCCCCACCTGCGACAAGGTGACAACAGGAATCGCTAATACAGCAAAAGCAAGTAATGACACGCGTATTTTCTTGTTTAATATAATTTTTCGCATTTTATAATTGTCTGCCAAGCTGTATAAATTGTCAATTATTTCCAATTATTGCTGTTTATAGCTCAGCAACAACCTTTCAAAACTTCTATGCGCGGTCGTAAGCGCATCACTCATATTACTTCTGCTGGAATTTACACTATCAATCATATCCATGAATACTGAGTTTGTTTCTGATGGAGACGGGTCGTGCCATGCTCGAGAAATAATAGCAGAATCATAGAATACAGATGATGCCGCATCTGTTTGGCGAATACCAACAAGATCGCGTCGAACTGGCGGAAGGCCAGTTGTTGCGCTTAATCCTTTAATAACACCATTGCCGATAAGTAAGGTTGATGCGTGCAACGCGCCATCCTGATTTTTACTTGCAGCGGCAATAGCTACGCCGTGCATGCGACCAAAGGTTAATTTTGTTGCAGTGTTGCTCACCTGTGGCATTACAGCAACCTCAAAATTTAGGTGTGGGTTCTTTTGCTTTATTGATTTGTATTCACTCGCATAACCAAAATAAATGGCTAGATCGCCAGCTTCAAACATAGAGCGAGATTGTGGCAGTGAACGATTCCACGAATACGAATCCTTGTCCTTCTTTGCAAACTCTGTAAAGAAGCGCATTGCGGTAACTACAGGATTCTCGACATCTACTGGACCCTTTGTAATAAGCGCGACTTCGAGCGCTCCTTTATTATTCAGAACAATGGAGCTACCGGCCTGCATCAATAGCACAGAAAGTATTTCTTTTACATTGGTGATATTTCTGTATTCACCAAACGGCACAAAACTTCTGGTTATATTGCCTGACTGGTCGCGAATAGTCATCTTTGGGGCAAGACTATAAAATTCTGACCAAAGCTTGGGAGGCGTTGTAAGAAACTCATTGGCAAAAATATCACGGTTCCAATACATCACGACTGGGTCTATCATAAACGGCAATGCAACTATTCCTTCTGGAACCAAAAACATGTCTCCTTCCGTTATGAACGTATCTTTAAAATCGCGCTCGGTGATTGTTTGGTAAGGTATAGCGACCAACTTGTTCATATTTGTCAAAAGCTCGTCCTGCGCGATAATCACCATGTCAGGTCCCTTCCCACTAGCGAGCGCCTCTGTAAAATCTCTGCTGAAGGTTTCTGCGTTTTTCTCCACATACTTGATTCTAACGCTCGTTTCAGCAGCAAGATTACTGGCGATGAGTGACTGCATTGTTTGTAGTGGGATGCTTCCCCAGAGTACCACCTCCCCATAATTTACATCTTTGCTACTGGTTGGAAGGGGGAGCTTCCCAGAAAAACCTAGGAATCCTAAAATAAGCAGGACTATAAAAATCCCCATAATCGCCATTTGAAAAATTTTTGGTTTCTGCATGATTGTATTATTATGATTTTAACATTAAAAAACCATAATGGTGTTCGCCGGCAGGGATTTCATCTTTCAGTACGAATCCCTCACTTTCACACATTTTGAGAGTTGAATCTTTCGTGACAACCATTTCTGGAGTTGGTCCCAGATTACCAAAGGAATCACTCCAGTCTATAATAAGTAGCTTACCGCCAGTCCTTAGAATTCGGCGCGCCTCTTTTAAAAGTCCAGTCTTATCCTCTGCTTGAAAAAGCACATTGGAGATTACGACAGCATCTACGCCTTCATCTTTGATCTTTGTGCCACCAATACGCTCAATGTCGCCCCACAACAGCTCCACATTTTTCAGACCTCGGGACAGTGCGGCGTTTTTAATATTTGTAAGGAAATCCTTTTGCACTTCAACTGCATACACACGCCCTGTATCTCCAACCTTTTCAGCGAGCGGAATAGTGTACGCGCCAGTCCCAGCACCGAGGTCTGCAACAAACATTCCTTCACGCACGCCTAGCGTTGCTATGTTTGCCTCTGGGTTTGAAAATGTTGGGATGTCCATTTTTAGTAGAATTTTGAATATGGAATTTAGAATATAGAATATAGAATATAGAATAATGCAGAGCCAATTCCTTATTCAAATCTCATAAGTAAATACATTGTACCGCGTGAGGCAAAGCTATGCAACAATACAGGGTACACGACTTTGTCGTGTACCCTGTATTCCATTCTACATTCAACATTCTATATTCGGCTGTCAAAGACAGCTAAGTGACGCGATACTATCCCCCTCTCGGCGGGAAATGTGAAATGTGGACAGAAGAAAATGGTAATGTGAACTTTTCTTTCTCCCAGAATGAGTATTCGGTAGGAATTATGAGACTAGCGAATACAGTAGCGTCAAACGGCTTCACGTCGTCTTGATTTGACACACCATCACCGTCGGGGTCGGCAGTGGGAGACGAGTAGATAGTGATAGCAATGGTAGAAGTAGCGATATTCCCCGCCATGTCTTGTGCGAATAATAAATTCATTCCAACTGATGTTTACTTAGATTTTAGCTGCTGGTTTTTGTAGAGAATGTAGAAAACAGAAAAAATTACGTAAATTATTGAGGAAATTAGCGCAATGATATCTTTTTGAATATGAAAAAAACCATCACCCTCATACCACGGAATTGCAATTATGATAAATAAATAAATAAAGTCCTTTTCCACAACTCGAACACTTCACTCTTAAACAACAACGAAATTACTGACGGTACAAACATTACTGCCAAAAACAATAGGAGTAACGCCGAATAATTTATGATACTCATACATGTTTCTCCCCAAGAAAAATTTTGGCAGTATTTGTACAGAAAATAACCAAATGGTCGCTGAAGCAACAAATACGTTGCAACAAAACCAATGGATCCAATAATTGCCATGTTTTTTGTCATCCACATATTTATCTTTTCCATAATATATTTTAATTAACTAATAACATTAAGCACTCTCATGATTATCATGCGAGTGCTTTACCTTCACTCCTCAAATCTCACACTTACTACATCCGTCTGGGTAACCCCGTTTACTGTAGTAGTAACAGTAATTGATTCCTGTGTTGTTGTGGTGCTCTGAGGATAGAACAGTGAGAACTTTGTTTGCTTTCTATCATCGTCGTCTTTGTGTTCTTCTTCCTGTAGCACACTGAGCATAGTGAAATTGCCAGTGATATTAGTAGTGAAGGGTACATCCTTCTTAACCCCCGTCACTTTCACAGTAAGTTCCAATGGCTGTCCTTTCTTGAGCTTGATTGTGTCATCGGACTTCAGGAGGAGCGTTGTGCTATGATCGCTCTCTTTGTATTTGTATTGAAGTTGAGCTGTTTGTTGCTTATCGTAGATTGCTACCGCGCCTGCTTGACTCGTAGTTTTGTTTGCATCCGTGTTGGTGATACTAAGAGTTATGGGAGCACTCGCAAAGTCGAGCTCCTTTTCGAGTTCGTGTTTCTTTTCTTGGTTCGTTTCTCTTTCATGTGCTCGCTTAACCGATTCCCTCTCTTTGGTGTTACCCTTCTTAGTTGTGAGAGTAAGGGAGTAATTCTTTGCTTCTTTTGTGTCTTGATTGAAGGTAATAGTAATTACACCATCCGTGGTCGTTACTGTTGCAGGAATATTTGCCCCCGCAGCGTCTTTGATTGGGTTTATTCCTACGTTGTAATAGGTGTTTGAGAGGGTAAGCACGACACTCCCCTTCCCAGCCACCGAGAATGGCAAATCAAATGATTCTTTTTCCCACAATGAGTATTCACTCGGGATGACAAGGTTTGCGAAGACAGTGGCATCAAATGGCTTCACATCGTCTTGATTTGGCACACCATCACCGTCGGGGTCGGCAGTGGGGCTTGAATAAATAGTCACTGCGACACTTGAAGTGGCGATATTCCTCGCAAGGTCTAGTGCAATTAATTGATTCATTCTGCTTGATAATTACTCTTAATACAATTTATGCATTCTTTTGTAGTGTGATGTATTTTGTGATGATAAGAAAAATAGAAATTACAAGAAATAAACCTGAAAGAAATATAGAGATTGGCTCACCCATAGGTGCATTAAAAAATCCGCCACCAGCGACACCGCGCTCGCCAATTACGATAGAAACAACAACTAGAATTTGAAGCGGGATCCAGTAGGCAGCAAGACGAAGCCAGGATTTTAAAATCTCGCCGCGAAGGGGGGCGAGAACAATCACGATTACAATTAACGCAATGGAAACATGAAATAACGGTTCTGCAGTAATTTTGTATATATTCCTTGAAATCAAGGCTTGCCTATGTAACGACTCAATTCCAAACGCCACTCCAATACCAATCAAGCTTCCAATAAAAATGGTTTTTTTGTCACCAAATTCAATATTTTTTCCATAATTTAAATATATTAATATTAATAACACCCCCAACTCCCCTATTGGCAACTACTGGTTTCAGTCTTCAAATCGCACACTTAATATTTCACTCTTTGTTCCCCCGCCCACCCTCAAATTAACCACAATATTTTCTTGTGTCGTTTGCGTTGAGAGTGGATAGAATAATGTGAATGTCTTTTGTTTTCTGTCGTCACCATCGTGGTGTTGTTCTTCCTGAGACACGGCAAGGGAAGTGAAGCTCCCCACCAAAGATGCATCAAAGAATACTTCCCTCTTTGGTCCGCTGACTTTAATAGTTAGCACGAGTGGCTGACCTTTTTTTATTTTTATGACATCATCCGACTTCATAACAAAATCGAGAGTTCCTGTATCTTTGTACTTGAAGTGGACTTGCATATTTTGCTCCTTGTCGTAAATGTTTACGGTAGCTGTTTGAGAAGTGGTGTTTGGGCAACTTAGACTTTGGAGCGAGAGCATAATGGGTGCAGAAGCAAAGTCTAACTCTTTTTCAAGATCGTGCCTTCGCCCTTCTTCTGATTCATGTTCCTTCTTCTTTTTTATGGATTCCTTTTCCTTTGTATTTCCTTTCTTGATGGTGACAAGAAAAGCGGATCTAATTGTTAACGCAAGGGTGATCACAATTTAGCGTGGTTCTTTTTTGAAAGATTTATATATAATTATAAGGAGAGAGAGAGAGAGATGGGCGAACACAAAAAGCCAGGAAAAAGACTCTTTGCAAATCCGCAAATATGGATCGCACTTAAATGGTAAAATCAATATTGTTAAAAATGAGAATAAAACAAACACAACACTGAAGTTTCTCCAACTTATAAAAATTTCTTCCTTCATTTTATAAGTTAAAATACTCCAAATAAATACAGACACAAAAACCATTGACAGCATCCAGATAATCTCATGGGAATTATTGCAAACATACATTCCTTTTTTGCAATAGGCATCAATATAGTAAACAGCACCAATAAAAATAAGGCTGCCGACAAACCCGAAGATCATTGTTTTCCCCCTGGTAAACCAATTGAGTATCTTTTTCATAATTTAATTAATTTTCAATAAGCACATCAAATAACTCTACTCCTCAAACTTCACCCCCACCACATCAGTCGATGTTATGCCGTTGACAGTTGTGGTAATGGTGATATTTTCTTGAGTTGACTGTGTTGAGAGCGGATAGAAGAGGGAGAATTTCGTCTGCTTACGATCATCATCGTCTTTGTGCTCTTCCTCCTGTACTACACTGAGGATTGTGAAGTTACCAGATATATTTGTAGTGAAAGGAACATCTTTCTTGATTCCAGTCACCTTTACCGTAAGCTCAAGTGGCTGTCCCTTCTTTGTTTTCAGCACGTCATCAGATTTAAGAAGAAGCGTGGTGCTGTAGTCAGTATCTTTGTATTTGTACTGAAGTTGGGCAGTCTGCTGTTTATCATAGATATTTATCACGCTTATCTGTGACGTTGTTTTGTTTGCCGTTGTATTTGTAATACTAAGCGTGATAGGAGCATCTGCAAAATCGAGTTCCTTTTCGAGATCATGCCTTCGCCCTTCATCTGATTCATGGTCTCGCTTTTCTTTAAGAGACTTACGTTCCTTTGTATTTCCTTTGGTGGTTGTAAGAGTGAGTGTATACGTCTTGAGTTCCTTAGTATCTTGAGAGAAAGAAACAGTGACAACACCATCAACTGTCAAAACTGTTGCGGGGACAATAGCCACAACACTGTCCTTAATTGGAGATGTTTCGACTTTGTAGTAAGTATTAGAGAGTGAGAGTGTAACATTCCCTTTCCCTGCCACTGAGAAAGGTAGATCAAATGACTCTTTTTCCCAGAATGCATATTCTGCTGGAATGGTGAGGTTTGCAAAGACGGTAGCGTCAAACGGCTTCACATCGTCTTGATTTGGTACACCATCACCGTCAGGGTCTGCGGTAGGGCTTGAGTAGATAGTGACTGCGATACTCGAAGTTGCGATGTTTCCTGCCAGATCCTGTGCGGTTAGCAATATACTCGTTACTCCCAGAACAAACGTCTGTGTGAGTGGAACATTTGTGGTGAGGGTTGGACTTGGGTCTATCGTGTCTTCTGTTGTGGCGGGAACAGTAAGAGTGGTTCCTTCAATAGTAAGTTGCTCTGCGGAAGTGTCTGAGGCGAAAATGGTTGGGGCAACCGTATCAATATTGAGCGTAAGCGTCTTTGGTGTCTCAGTATTGCCATTATTGTCTACTGAGTAGTACTGAAGCGCGGTGGTGCCTTCGGTGACAATAGTGAGTGGAGTTGAGGTACTGTAAGTATTCCACGTAGTTCCGCTATCGAGTGAGTACTTAGTAATTACTACACCAGAAGACACTTCTCCGAGAGGAGCGGTGTCTTCACTAATCAGTGTTATCGTAACAGAGGAAGTGTAGTATTGATTTAAGCCAAGAGTACCTGTAGGGGTTGCCGTAGTTACTGGTGCCGTAAGGTCGTAAATTGTTACACCGCTTGGAGCTGCCTCAAGGGATGCATCAATGACTCCGTCAGCATTCTGGTCAATAACCAGAGTGGAACTTGCAACCTCAAAGACTGAGGAAATGTCCATCATTACCGCAGTGCTTGTCGCAGTTGGAATTGCTTGGAATGATGTTGATTCTGTAACCGTATTGCCGATTTGCTTTTCCACATCAAGAGCAAAAGTGCCTGTCTCGTACCCTTTGAGTTTCAAGGTGTATTGAAGCCCCACAGGAACAGAGAGGAACTGTACTTCTCCGTACTGCTTGTAGGTGGTGCTAGGGATTTCTTCCTTGATTTCCCCTGTTACAGGGTCAAGACCTGTATAGCGACCCTGAGTGTCAGTGATGCCGAGAGTGAGGGGCGAATGGAGTGTGAAGTGGAGACGCTCACCTTCTGAAATTAGCGTTGAGGTTGCATTAACCACAATATTACTAGAATCACTAAATAAAGAACCTTTTATTTCTGATTTAATAAAATTTCTCAAATTATCAACTTCCAAGATATCACGGTGGTCACGATCGATAGTAGGACCTGCATTATTTCTAATCAGGTTTACCCACCACCTCTCAACCCCAGGTGTCGATGTCGCCATCCACAGCGCACTTGGGACAACAACGGTTCCATCGCCATCCACAACGTGGCGAAGATTGATTGTGTGTGTGAAAATACCCAAAGCAGGAACAGACACTGCTTCAACATTGTCTATACCCGCAAGTGTTTCCGCTCCCCATCCTGCCACTTGAATCACTTTTGTGGTTGATGCTGGTTGCCAATTATCCAAGACAGTATGCACTCTTTGTGCATCGTCATAAAGAGTCCGATTGCCAACTGCAGGACTGTTTGTGTCTGCATAGACAGGGGCAGAGCGACTATCATCATTCAAAACATACCCTTTGAGTTCATTTTCATTTGAAACATAAACTCCATATTGCGATAATTGCGAACTAAAGGAAGGTTTATTTTCAAACGAAACAACTTTATCAACCGCAAAACCAGGTTCAACTGTATTGAAGTATTGAGCTGAAGGAAGGAGGTTATATATCGTCGGTATATTTTTTGCCAATTCACGAGAGCGAGCGGTGGTCATAACAGCACCATGCCCAAGACTATTCCCATGGAGTAGCGTGGCAACCGCATCTGGTGTCCCAACTTGAGGCACCGCAACGAAAATCACTTTATCTATTTGATTATATAATGGATTATTGTCTAGCTTGAGTTTTTCAATAAGAGCTTTTGTGACAAGCCCGCCGTTTGAGTGCGCAACAATAGTCACCTTGCCTGTGCGAGAAGACTTTTGGAGTGCTTCGAGTTGTTTCAGAATATATTGACCTGAAGCAGGAGAATCAGCATATGACAATTTATCTGGCGTTGATGTTGCGCCATTATTTACAATATCCTCAAGCGACAATCGCCAGTCATATGGTATGAATGCGTAATCATGAATTATTCCATTGTCATTATCTCCCTTCCATACACGTAGGTCGTTAACAAATGACTCATAAATATTTGAACCGTACACATCATCCACGAGACCACTTTCATCGATTTCTCCATGATTCCTATGGGTGTCATCATTAGTATATATTGAATTTATACTTTTTCCACTTGCGTTCATTGCAAGAGTTGATTGCAAAGAATCGTCACTCGAAACCCACAATTCTTGACCATTCTCATCATACAATCTCGACCCCATAACCCCAGGTAGGAACATAATGTTTGAATAGCAGTTGATGGTACATGGAACATCCGACTGTTGTATCACAACAGTGCCGTACCCAGCACAGACACGGCTCCATCCGTCGTAGCTCCCGCATCCACCCAATGCTTCTATTGCGCCACTAAATGATGATGTTTGATAATAAACAGCGACACGTCCGCCACCACCAGGCCCAGAGAAATATCCTCCACTGCCAAGAGCTCCGCCATTTGCATGAAACGTTCCAGACCCAGACATGTCGGCTACAGTCGCATAGATACTTCCACCCGATGATGATGTGTTGCCATCGGCTGATATTACGCCGTTGTTCACAAGTGACCCCGAAACAACAAGGCGGATAGCTCCTCCGCCAATAGCATGTGGCGCACCTCCAGCACTACCTAGAGTTGTCGGCTGTTTCGCAGAGCCGTATGTTGATGTCGCCGTGTTGTTGAGCCCGACACCTCCATGACTTCCGCCAGCGTATATACTGCTTGGGAAACCAGAGCCAGCAGTATCCCCTTTTGCGTCGGCCGAGATACGTGAGCTTGTATCGATAGTCACATTGGGAACTGAAAGCGTAAGTGTCTGCATCGGAACAACAGTGACTACTGCTGAATTTATGAGCTTGAGAATATCGGCAACTATTGTCTCTTCTCCAGATGAGACAATAGTTGCTCCATCGACAGTAATTTTGTGTATTGTGAGCAAACTTCCTTTTGACAGAGGGAGTGAGGTTGCGCCACTGATAATAAGCTCGTTTGCTGTGATAGCAACCCCCTCGTCCATCGTTACCGAAGAGCCATTCGAGACAACGATACGGTTTAAGCGAATAGGTTCATCATTTTTTTGAAAGCGCCAAGAAGTACCTGTGTACAAATCATTATTCACAGTATCAAAAAAGACTACTGTTCCAGCGCCACCTGCCGGGTTGCAGCCATAAAGACAAAAGACACCCGCATTTGCTTTAGCGCTTCCAGTGAATGACGATTGCTGATAGTGTACCGCTATCCTTCCGCCACCGCCGGCAAACTGATTCGGCCAATAAGTACGAGCGCCATTTGCATTAAACACACCTGTACCAACTAATATATTAGTGGTCACATGTATGCTTCCGCCACTCGTGCGATACGATTGTCCATTTGCGGAAATATCCCCATTATTTAAAAGTGTGTTAGACACGACAAGTCTAATAGAACCCCCACCTTTTGAGCCACTTGTTCCACTTCCTAAATCCATTGGTGTCATTGCTGAGCCATATGTTGATGTTGCAGAATTACCACCACCTGATCCACCGTAACTTGCGCCAACACTAATGCCAGGCACTAAGGACGTTCCAGGACCAGAAATATACCCCTGTCCATCAGCAGAGATACGAGAGCCGAAAGAAACAGAAATATTTGTTGCATTTATCTTTACTCCTTTAAATTGATCTGGTGAAAGCGGATCTCCAACCAACGTAAGTACTGCATTATTCGTTATTGTTAGATTACCAAAATTATATTCACCAGATTGGAGAGATTTATTGGAGGTGACAACAACTTCTGTTTCAGTGCTGTCTATTATTCCGTTGCTGTTCAAATCAGAGTCAAGAATATTTAACGCGTAAACGGTCTGCGTACCCCAAAATAGCACGACAAAGAGACTGAGTAATACTGCCATAATGGGACTCAGTTTATTTTGTGAAATTTTATTCATGATATTATAACTACAAGCAACTAAGTGACGCGATACTGTCCCCTTCTCGGAGCTTCATGATACGAACGCCCTGCGTGTCGCGACCAAGCGTTGGAACGTCTTTCATTGTAATACGAATAACTTGGCTATTTTTTGAAATAGCGACAAGCTCGCTAAACGCTGGTGTTACAACCTTTGCCACCATGAGTTGCCCTATCTTAGCTGTCACCTTTGCAGTCTTTATTCCAGAACCTCCGCGCTTCTGCACCTTGTACTCCTTGATCGCAGTTTTCTTGCCATAACCATTTTCACTCATCACCAGGAGCTCTGGCTTCTCTGCACCCTTTTGTATAACGTCTGCGCCGATAATGAAGTCGCCCTTACCGAGCTTCATACCACGCACGCCAGCCGCTGCGCGACCCATCTCTCGTGCGTCAGACTCCTTGAATCGAATAGCCTGACCTTTTGCTGTAGTCAAAATAATATCATCGCCCTTTTCTGTAAAGAGAGCTGCAATAAGCTCGTCCCCCGCATCAAGCTTTATAGAAATAATTCCATTTCTGCGGACATCCTTAAAACTCTCGGCTCCACATTTTTTAATAGTGCCATGCTTGGTCACCATAAAGAGCGAAAGATTTGAATCCTTGAGTGACTTTGGCATCGAGAGAATCGATGTTACTTTTTCCTCTCCCGAAAGCGCGATGAAGTTCATAATCGACTTACCACGTGTCGCGCGCTTGCCTTCAGGGATATCGTACATTTTTATCTGGTACGCCTTGCCTTTGTCTGAGAAAAAGAGCATGTCGCTGTGTGTCGTAGCCGACATAAATAGCGTGATAAAATCCTCTTCTTTTGTATCCAAATCAACAACACCAACACCACCACGGTTTTGCTGACGATACTCGCCTGGGTTTGTGCGCTTTATATAGCCACCCTTTGTATACACGAGCATAGACTCTTCATCGGGAATCATATCTTCAAGAGAAATAGACCCAGCGGCGTGCTTCACAACCTTAGTTCTACGCGCATCACCGTACTTTTCTTTCATTTCACCAAGCTCCTTTTTTACTACAGCCAAAATTTTCTTTGGACTTGCGAGAAGATCTTTACACTCTTTTATAAAATCCTGCTTTTCTTTGAGTTCAAGTTCCACATTCTTGCGCTCCAAACCTGCGAGCTTCTGAAGTTTCATTTCCAAAATTGCCGTTGCTTGCAAATCAGAGAACTTGAATTCCTTTATGAGGTTTGCATGCGCAGTTGCAGTATCTTTTGATGCGCGAATGATGGTGATTACACGGTCAATATGATCAAGCGCTTTTTTGAGACCTAGCAAAATATGCTCGCGTTCCTCAGCTTTTCTAAGATCATATTCTGTGCGACGCTTTACTACAACCTGACGATGTCCGATAAAATTTGATAGCACACCTTTTAATGAGAGTGTTTGTGGAACTCCATCGACAAGCGCAACCATATTGTAGTGGAATGTAGACTCAAGCTCGGTATGTTTGTATAAATAATTCAAAACAACCTGCGGATATGCGCCGTTTTTGAGATCGATAACAACGCGAATATCCTTTGTTGATTCATCGCGGAGTCCGCGAATCCCCTCAAGCTTTTTCTCGCGCACAAGGTCAGCAATCTTCACAATAAGATTTGCTTTGTTAACACGAAAAGGAAGAGATGTGATAATAATCTGGTTAAGGTTTTTGTCCTCAATAATCTCTGCTTCACCACGACAAACCACTCCGCCACGCCCCGATGAATACGCATGCTTGATATCTTTTTCACCGAACACGATACCACCTATAGGGAAGTCTGGTCCTTTTACAAACTTAACAAGGTCGTCAGATGTTGCGTCAGGTTCGTCAATAAGATGGTTTGTAGCATCCACAAGCTCGCCCAAGTTGTGAGGAGGAAAGTTGGTAGCCATACCAACCGCGATACCGAGCGTACCGTTTAAGAGGAGGTTTGGGAGAGACGAAGGTAGAACAGTTGGTTCTTTTTTTGTGCCGTCATAGTTTGGCTTGAAATCCACCGTCTCGCGATCAATATCGTTCAAAAGTTCACCAGAAATGCGTGACATTTTTGCCTCTGTGTAGCGATATGCTGCTGCTGCATCACCGTCAATAGAACCGAAGTTACCCTGTCCTATTACAAGCGGATAGCGGAATGAAAATTCCTGCGCCATCTTTACCATAGCCTCGTACACAGACGAATCGCCATGAGGGTGGTAACTACCGAGCACATCTCCGACTACCGTTGCAGACTTCCTAAACTTTGCAGACGCAGTCAAGCCTTTTTCATACATTGAAAAAAGTATTCGACGATGTACCGGCTTTAAGCCATCACGAACATCAGGAAGAGCGCGGTCAGTAATAACTGACATAGCATAATCGATAAAACTCGCGCGCATTTCGCTAGAAATGTCCTGAGGAACAACGTTTACTCGCTCTGGTGGAACGACTGCTGATTCGTCTTTTTCTTCTTTTTTACGCGCCATATCGGGCTAGTTTAGCATAAATTTACAGACTATTAAAGACCTGAGGATGTGGATGCTGCGCTACTTGTTGTGGTTGCTGACAAATCAAGAACAACAACACCAGAAATATCGAAATCATCTGTTGGTATAATTATTTCCTCGTCCTGTTTTTCTATATCCACAGATGATGTCTGAGAAGACAACCGCTCCTTAAACCCAGACACAAATCCATCAAACATAGCGCCAACTCCATCGACTGGTGAAACAGTCATTCCGCGAACTTCAAGCTCTCGCGACCTAGCATCACGCGACGAAAACCATACAAACAAAATACAAGAAAAAATTACAATTGTAACAGCGAGAGAGATACTCCGTTTAATATGATTTGGTTTAGCTCGTAATTTTTCTAACATAGGACTTTTACCCACCTAACTTTTAATCTGATAGGTGATTAAATTAATCTGTAACTTTTCTTATACTTACATCAGTGTCTTTCTAGAATAAGTTGTTTCTAAATGTTTGGGCATGTGAATTAGGCTGATTTTAGCACAACAACGCCACCCTCCTTCCCTTCAAGATCTTTTCTTTTAAAGGTAAATTTTTCCATTGTCTCGGCATTCTCACCGCTCTCTTTTATAAATGCCTCAAGACTTCCCTTTGTCTGTTCATAGTCCATTGGAATGACAACTTTTGCCTCTAGCGCAAGCGTGAGTTTGTATGCATCTGCTGCTGAGAGTTCCTCACCGCTCCCAATAGGAGCAAAGAGTACATCAATCTCTCCGAGACCCTCTTTGACTTCGCGTGAAAGCGAGTCAGGAGACGCAAGCGAGCCAAGGAAGCACAGGTTGATTCCTTCGAACATTACAGAAAAAACAGTGTTGATCTTTTTTTCATTACTATACTTTGTTTCTGTACCAAAACCTTTTATAAAAATCCCGCCAACTTCATATTCTCCTGGTCCCGAAATAACAAAAGGCTGACGATCACCGTACGCACACTGGTCGGCGCCATTGAAATCTGGGTGGCGGAGAGACGAGAGCACAATATCCGCTCCAAAACGTGAACCCTTTTCTTTTGAGTCTTTACCAATTGGGTTATAGGCAATAGTTCGCTCCCCGAGCTGAACCTTGAAAAACTGCTTTCCATAATATGTGACAATCATGAAGAACATTGTAGCAGACAGCAATGGTACTTGACAAATCCTATGTATCTGCTATGCTTGTTGCACCCTTGAAGATTTGGGGTGGTGACGACCATGTGGTTGTTATCAACGTACAGTGAGGAAATCGCCATGAAAAAAATGACCGCCCAAGCACATGCCGGTCCCGCATCGGAAGCAAACTTTTTGGAGATCTCAACCGGCGCCGGCCTGGTCGGCGGTGGCAGCAGCGACTAAACAGTCCATGCGGTCGCACGCCTGCCTTGAAGCGCAACTGACGCACAGCGCTAAATAAACAGTGCAGTCCCCCGAAGCATCGCGCTTCGGGGTTTTCTTTTTTTCAGATAGTGCTACACTTAAAGCAGTTTCAACAACGAGAAAGGAAAGTGACTCAGCTATTCAAAATACTTTTTCAATACGCGGTACTTTTTTAAGGAGAGCATCATGGACGGGGACGCCTCTATCACATTTGGCGAAGGTTGGGAAGAAATCAACAACGACGGCTGGAAAGAGGAAGGCTGGGATGGATAATCCCAATATCACATGACACAAAGGGGGTCCAAAAGCCCCCTTTTTTATTAATATTCCCCCCATAGGTTTAACCAATATAAATTTGCTTTTATGTAGAGTTTCTTGTATATTAAACAAGTTAATAACAAGCAGTTCCAAGGCTAACCCTCCCCCATCCCGATATACCCGTTCGGGGGAAAACCAAGGTTCACACATCCCGCTTGTCTTACATATCGTAAGTTTGATGGGATTTTTTAATTCATGAAAAAAGATATTGAGGAAACAGTAGAGACTCCGTTGTCATTTATGGCAACACTTATGGCTGACGTAAAGGCACTCCCTGAGAATGATTCTCTCGTGGAGGGTCCAGTCATTAGTGTTGCAAAATCATGTGTGTATGTGAACCTTGGTGCTATCGGCACAGGTATCATTTATGGACGTGAGTTTATCAACGCGCGCGATGTTATCAAGAAGTTGAACATAGGCGACACAATTACTGCAAAGGTAGTCGACACAAACAACGAAGACGGTTATATTGAGCTTTCCCTAAAAGAAGCTCGACAAGCTATTATTTGGAGCGAAGCCGAGGAAGCTATCAAATCAAAAAAGGCTCTCGAACTACCTGTAAAGGAGGCAAATAAAGGTGGGCTTATTATTGAGTGGCAAGGGATTCAAGGTTTCCTTCCTGCTTCACAGCTAAAGAGCGAGAACTACCCTCGTGTAGACGATGGCGACAAGGATAAGATTCTTGTTGAACTCAAGAAGCTTATTGGCAAGCGTATTGCTGTGACCATCATTGGCGCATCACCAAAAGAAGGAAAGCTCATCTTCTCGGAAAAAGAGCAGGGAGTGAAGGAGAAGCGAGAGATTTCAGGAAAATATTCAAACGGTGATGAACTAGATGGTTCGATCTCCGGAATTGTAGACTTTGGTGTATTCGTAAAACTCGAAGATGGAGTAGAGGGTCTTGTCCATATCTCAGAGATCGGCTGGGGTCTCGTTGATGATCCACGCAAAATGTTCAAAATCGGCGAGAAGGTCCGTGTAAAGGTCATCGAGATCAAGGATGGCAAAATCTCTCTTTCTATCAAGGCCCTCAAGGAGAACCCTTGGAAAGACGCCGAGAAGCGCTACAAGAAAGGAGATACTGTCACCGGTATTGTTATCAAGTTCAATAATTATGGCGCACTTGTATCTCTCGAAGAAGGGATTGCTGGACTCGTGCATGTGTCTGAGTTTGGCACAGAAGAGGAGCTTAAGAAGAAGCTCGAGTTGGGCCGAACATACCCATTCACCATTACTCTCTTTGATGCAAAGGATCAGAAAATGACTCTTTCATACACAGAGAAAAAGTAGTTTACAAGAGAAGCAGAAAATAAAAAGGTTCGCCAACGAGCTCGTTGGCGAACCTTTTTATTTTCTGCTTCTCTACCTGTCACGCACACGACGCACAAGCCACATAATCATACGATACGCTGTATAAAGTAGGATTCCATAAAATACAACCTTCCATTTAAAAGTATACTCAAGTACGGCAAGACTCGCGAGCATTGCATATGCAAATGGTTTTTTTGTAGCATTTGACACGTTGCCAATAACATCATTTTCATTATTCTTGCTATTCTCCTGCGCAAGTATTTTTTGCTTATTCTCGCTGGTTAACTTTATTTCTTGAAGTTTTTTATCCTTTGCAAGAGCGAATTTGTACCCTTCTTCGACTCGAAAACGCTCCACAATATTTGTACTGGTTATTGCAGCTGTTTTTATTGGTTCAGGAATAGTTTCATCTATTTTCCTTAATGTATGTAAAATAGTGCCAACTGACGTTGACGCACTATCTAAAATCAACTCTGCTTCTGCCTTATCTTTTAGCAAAATCTCAAGCTCCTTATCATCAGATATTCCGTCACCGTCAGTATCTTTTTTAAGAGGGTCTGTTCCATTTCTGAGTTCATCAACGTCAGATATTCCGTCACCATCGTCATCCAGATCGTCTCTATCCCCGATATCGTCACCATCGCTGTCCATATCGACATCGCGCACACTCTTCCCTGTCTCTGTATTATCGAGCATGACTGAGCTTTTTGCACCACCAGACGATGATGCTGTTGCCCCAACTATACGCGCAGTTATTGCATGCTTCCCCTTTGTTGCCTCCCAATCGATCCACATATCACGCACACGACCACCAGATGACAAAGAAAAATTTGTTTTTCCAATAAACACACCATTGTCCAAAAATTCAACCGTGCCTTCCAGGGCATAGGAACTACCATTGAAGACAATCGTGTATATTCTGATTTTTTCTCCGTCAAAAAATGGGTCTTTTGAAAACCAAATATTTGCAGGAACAAACCCAACATTTTTTAGTGGCTGCGAAGCTGCATATACAGGAAACGAAAAAAATATAAAAATGATTAACAAGAGCGCTCTCATACAATTCATTATATAGGATATTTTTCACCCGCCCAACTTTTCATAACAATGTTTCATTGCTTCAATTTGCCATACTTAAAAAAATCCAATGGGAGCTATCCAACCGTAAACAGAAAAGTTAGGTGGGTAAAAAAGAAAAATGCACGAGATCACTCAACGTGCATTTCTCATTACTGGCAACTACGCTGTTGCCCCAACCTCACATGTCTTGCAATCCCCCTTATGTGTTACGGCGATGTAAATTGCCGAAAGTCCAACAAGAATATATACAATCTGTTCAACTACTGGCCAATTACCAAGTAACATGGTTACAAGATTATAACTTGGATTAATACCAACAAGCCCCCAGTTTATACCACCTACTATAACGAGCATAAACGAAATTACATGTAATGCTTTCATGGTGAAAAATGTTTTATATTTTACTCGACCTTTACAATATAGTATACACCTATGTTTCGCCAATAAAAGCAAAGGTGTGCATAACTTTTTCAGAACAATAGACCTAATCGAGCTCTTCTTCATTTGGGCTTTCATCGTCGTCGTTCCCAGAATTAATGGCAGATTTTATTGACTCGATTTCTGTAGGAATATCATGTGTAGGACTATACGGAGGCACAGGAACACTTCTGACCTCCTCAATACGATTTTCATCATTCCGTGTTTTTTCTCTTACTTCTATTCCCACTTCATCATCACTTGTTTTAGTTATTGTTGACGAGTGATTGATGGATTTATCTTGTGGAATATACCTTGGCACAGTATCATTAAAATCTTCATCACCACTAGCAGCGCCATTTTCCTTAACATCTTCTCTATGATACTTCTTTTTTAGATCTTTGTGCTTTCTCTCTGCATCGCCACGCACCTCGCGAATTTTTTCAACAGCGTCCCTGATTGACTTATTATCAACACGAGAAGTGTCGTCAGCTAAAGTTGTTATGCGATGAGTACTTGTTGATATTACGCCAATTGAATCGTCGTCCCCATCTTTATCCTCCAATTCAGAAATAGATCTTTCGTGATCATTGAGTACATCTGAAAATGACGAGGCTGTTCCTAGCGCATCCTCACTGTCTTCATCATTCTCAAATTTTGCTATACGATTTTTCACACGCTCTGCATAGTGCTCAAGATTCTGCTCTGCGATCTGCCGTACTTCTACTGGCACATTTTGTGTAACAGCAAGCTTTTCAAATTCCTCGAGGCGTCGCTCTACAAGTCGAATTTCCCATTCTGCCTTTTCTTTTTGAGTTACTGCTACCGCTCCGCGTACCGTCTCGTTTACATGTATCTTTATTGGGAACAGGGTATCTCCTGGGACAGTGTTCTCTGCCGCAAAAGAGACCGAGCTCCCCATCAAAAGTCCTCCAAGGACCAAAACTGAGATACTCTTTTTATTTCGGCTAGCGAGGAGCGTGCGGGAGAGACCACTTTCACGCGACGTCCGAGCGAAGATGAAATGTGATTTAATATTAAAAGGTGATGGAATAGCGCGAGGAATACTTACTGGGTTTGCTTTCACATGGCGAAAAAGCGCGCTTTTTATCTCTGCTTTTTCTGAAGCAGAAAGTCGTGCGTGTTTCGATCCATTCTTTAGTTGTTTAATTATGTTTTCCATTATTTTGTGAGAGTGTCTTGAGTTTCTCTATTGCCCTATGAATACGTACAGATATTACATTTTCTGATTCATGAAGAATGCTTGCCATATCTTTTACAGAGAGCCCATCAATGTGCCGCATTACGAGAGCTTCACGATATTTGTCTGGAAGTTGCTCCAAAAGAGCTTGCGCATGCTCATACTCGTCACGAGACTCTATGCTGTGCATTGTGTCAAACCCAATGTCAAACCCTTCTTCGTCACGCATCTGATCAAGGGATATTTCCTTCTTTTTTCGATATTCATCAATAATAAGGTTGTTTGCAATACGGTAAAGAAATGCTCTAGTATTGTCTATTTCCTTATCTTGTGACATGTAATCCCAGAGGCGTACAAACGCTAATTGTGTCAGATCTTTTGCCTTCTCACGGTCTGACACACGAAAAACGCAGTGCCGAAATATCGCATCGGCAAACTGTTCATATATTTTATTGAATTCTTGTTCAAGCGCATTTGGATTCATGCCTACAACAGTGAAGACGGCCTTAATGTGCCATTCTTACAGACACTTTAGCATTTTTGGAGCTAAAATCTAGTACTGTTAGGATTCTAAATATGCCTAAAATTAGATAATCAATGCTATAATTATCTGCATAATGCTAGAAATCGACCCATATTCAATCTTGATTGTGTTGGCACTTCTGGTGGTTGTTTCGTATGTATTCAATATCATCTCTAATAAACTGAAGTTTCCTTCTGTTCTACTCCTCCTTGGTACAGGAGTTGGACTGAGGTACTTTGGGGACTCTGTCGGCTATTCGTTTATTCAAGCAACGACTCTGCTGCAGTTTTTTGGCATAGTAGGACTTATCTTAATCGTTCTCGAGGGGGTGCTTGACCTCAAGATAACCAAAGACAAGGCCTCTCTCATTGGTCAGTCATTTATTTCTGCTATCGTTATCTTTTTCACGACCGCTGGAGTCATCTCTCTCATATTTATACTACTCCTCGACATCCCTATTCGCAACGCAATCGTCTACGCTATCCCACTTGGGATCATCAGTAGTGCTATCGCTATTCCAAGCGTAATAGATTTTACCGAAGAAAAAAAAGAATTTATTATTTACGAATCTACTTTTTCTGACATCCTTGGTATTCTCCTTTTTAACTTTATTGTTGCTACAGCGGTTGTCGACTGGGCTGCAGTAGGCGGATTCTTTTCAGACATTATATTGAGCATCATTGTTTCTATCGTCGTTTCATTGATATTGACATACTTTATTCAGTCCATAAACGCACAGGTTAAGTTCTTCTTAGTTTTCTCCTTACTAATCATTCTCTTCTCTGTGGGGAAACTCCTCCACCTGCCATCGCTTATTCTCATTATGGTTTTTGGTCTTATCATAAACAACACGCAACTCCTAAGGAGTATTCCTTTTGGGCAGGTAGCATGGCAGAAAGCCGGCCTATTTTCTGCTGACCTAAAACTCATTACCGCAGAAACTGCATTCCTTGTCCGAACGTTCTTTTTTCTTATTTTTGGTTACACACTAAATCTCGCGCTTATCGTGGATGAAGGCGTAGCAACAATAGGCTCGCTTATTGTTGTATCAATCCTCATCATACGTTATGTCTTTCTACGATTTATCCTCAAGACAAATGTTATTTCAGAACTTTTTATTGCTCCGCGAGGTCTTGTAACTATTATTCTTTTCTACAGTATCCCGATTCAGCTTAGACTCGATGCTTTTAGCGAAGGCATCGTATATTTTGTTATTATTGCATCTAGTCTCCTGATGATTCTCGGACTTCTCACCTCTAAAAAACCGCTCGAGGAATACCAAGAGGGCTCAGTATATTCCCCAAGACAATAAAAACCAAAAACGCCCAGCATTTGCTGGGCGTTTTTGGTTTTTATTTTTAGATAAATGTAAGTGCTTTACCCTTCTGTCCTGCGCGACCAGTACGACCAATGCGGTGTACGTAATCATCATAGGTTTCAGGAATGTCGAAATTTATAACATGCGACACACCGGCAATGTCGAGACCGCGTGCGGCAACGTCTGTTGCCACGAGAATCTGTGCCATACCTTTTTTGAAAGTATCAAGCGCGCGCTGACGCTGACCCTGGTTCTTATCACCGTGAATAGACTGCGCCTTGAAACCCTTTTTACCTAGTGCTACTGCAAGTTTTTCTACGCCGTGCTTCGTTCTTCCGAAGATGAGAACTTTTTTGAATTCTGGCTGAATCAAAAGGTCGTGGAGCACTTCCAATTTATCCTCCCCTGACTTTATCTTCACGACATCCTGCTCAACATTCTTTGATGTGTCTTGAGTCTTTACAGAAACCATCACTGGCTCCTTTAAAAAGTCCTTGATAAGCGCCCCAATCTCAGGCGAAAGCGTCGCAGAGAAAAATAGTGTGTGGCGCTCCTTTGGCATGAGCGCAAGCATATAACGCATGTCATGAATGAAACCCATGTCCAACATTCTGTCTGCCTCGTCGAGGACGACTGATTTAAAATCAGCAAGGTTGATACACTTGCGTTCTATCAGATCCTTGATACGTCCTGGTGTGCCAATAATAAAATTATGCTGATAGCGGAGATCAGAAATCTGACGACCAATAGCTGCGCCGCCAACACAGCACACCGAGAAAATCTTGAAACCTTTTACAAAACCCTTGAGTTCCATTTCGATTTGCTGAGCAAGCTCGCGTGTTGGAGCCATCACAATCACTTTCTCCTTTGGATTTGCGAGGACTTTGTTGATAAGCGGAATAAGAAACGCGGCTGTTTTACCAGTTCCAGTATTTGCAATACCAACAAGGTCGTGTCCATGCAAAATGTGCGGAATAACGCGGTCCTGAATCGGTGTCGGCTCATTGTATCCCTTTGTTAAAATGTTTGCCTTCAAACGCTCATCGATTATAAAATCCTTGAACAAGTGCTCAGGGGTAAAAACCACTGCCTCTTCTGTTATAACAGTTTTATTGATGAATCTTGAAATGTCGATGTGCTGACCCTTTCGCGGTCCACGCTTACCACTGCCCCTACTAGAGCCTCCGCGTGATGCATTAAAAGTACGACCGAGTGGTGGGCGTGAGGAAAATGCGCGAGGCGCTGATGTTGCGTCTGTTTTTTGGCGTGAGCTTGAGTACGAACGCGACGTTCCACTTGAAGCACCGCCAGTGCGAGGTCTTGATGACGAACTCGAACGTGACGAATTAGAAGATTCGCGTCTTGGACGGAGACCACTAGAGCTTGTGCTTCTACTAAATGATTTTCTTTGTTCCATATTGTATTGTTCTAAAAGACCTGCTTTCACAGACCTATAATTAATTCTTCATTAATTTCTCTGAAGCCTCTGTGTGATGCGAAGAATGTGCTTTTAGGACAACCCCTTTCGGGAAAAACCCGAGACAAAAACTCTATGAGATGAAGTTATAACAAGTATATACTATTTAGAACTATTTGTCAAATTTGGTATATTCCTCTCGATTATTTCTGATATAAGAAAAAGTCTCCTCTCTACTTCATTAAAGACTTCCTCATTCCCCCTTTTCATGGTGCCTTCTGTTATTTTTATTGCATTCATCCAATTAATGAGGTTCTTTTGATATGTCGCAATATATTCTATGTCAGTTGTGTCACCGTCATTGAGCATTTTAAGAACTGTATCAAAGATTGGTTTTGTTATAGAAAGTTGCCCCCTAATTTCATCCACACTTAATCGGACCTTTGTTTCTTCGAGGGGGAGATTGTGTTGGGGACTGTCACTATTATTAGCATGCCCAAAACGAAATTTTTCCATTTCAACAGTATAACTCATACATCAAAAAACAAAAACCACAGACAACTAGTTGCCTGTGGTTAAATTTACTAAAAACAAGGTGATTATGTATGCAACCCCTCACGAACCATCTGCCAAACTGAGGCAATCCCGACAAGAAGGTTGAATTGCTGTTTGACAGTATCTACATTATGACTCGAAAGTTGACAGCCCCGGTCGCCAAAATCTCTTGGCATAGTCCCTAAACATGCGCAATTACCGCGTGTATTCATATGCAATACGCCATTATCACGCAACCGTACCACAAAATCACCACGCCAAGACCTGACTTGAAGCTGCCCATCAACATGAGGCATAAAAAAATGCGACTTCATTGCTTCTATTGCTCTTTCAAGCTCAATCTGCCTACCAAGTCCTTCAAGATACTTACGTGCCTGTGTAGAAACAGCTAGCTCGAGCCCTGCACCATGAAACTGCGTTGGTTCTCGTGATAAAAAAGTTTCTACAACAAAAAGTTGCGTATGGCATCCTTGTTGCATTTCCACGTTTTGCTCATCATACTCATAGATCAAATGTTGCAAAATGAAGAAGATATTTGCAAGAGTGGATCCAAGGTCTCGCATTTGAGCAACAGGCTCCACAGTATTGCTTTCATTAACAAACGCTGGAACCTCGATACATACAAAATCATCGAGACTCTTTGATACTCTGGCGCAACCATACCAGCCAAACGAGCCACCAAAGATGGACGGTGATATGTATTCCTGCCCATGACGTGAGGCATAGTGCGTTTCAGCTCCAGTGAGACTCACAAATTTAAGCCAATACTCAAGAGTCACAAAAACCTGAAAATGTGTGCCACTAAAGCCTAGATGATAGACTTCTGGCAACTTTTTACCACCTACTAATGGAAAGAATTCCATGACTTTCTCCTTTTAAAGAATGATCTACGTTGATACTATGTAAATGTACAGAGAATTGCAAGCTCAAAAAGTTCAAGACTTTTCTACTTATCCAAATCCAGCACCTCATCAATTCGAATCTGATGCACAAATTCAGGAACATGAGAAACGAGGATCATCGCACCTTCGTATTGATCTAAAGCCTTTGCAATAACTGGCAAATGGCGAAAGTTGATATGGTTTGTTGGTTCGTCTAAAATTAGTAAACCTGGTTTCTCAAGCACAAGCTGAGCAAAGGCCACAAGCCCCTTCTGCCCCTCTGAAAGACTACCAATCTTTGTATAAATCACATCAGACGTAATCAGGAAACTTGCGGCAACGGCGCGCATACGTTCTTCATCTAGCTTGCCATCCACAGCCTGCGCCGCGCGAGCAAGCGACTGGTACACTGTGTCGCTAAAGTCCAGTGTAGAAAAATCCTGACGATAGTAGCCCACCCGCACACCCTCGGCAATCTTTGCGCCTTTTGCATTCCCTGTCGCAATTGATTCCAGAAGTGTAGATTTACCGATTCCGTTTGGTCCTGCAAGCAATAGATGAAACTTTTTCTTGAGTGAGAGTTTTATTTTCTTTTCAACTGGCTTGTGATTTTTTAATACAGAAAATGATGAGATGTTCAAAAGCTCCCCAGTAAGTTCGGGCTGTGATGGAATAGTAAATGCGCGAATCGTTTTGTCTTCCTTGCGAATATCCACTTTTGCCTCTTCCATTTCCTCCACCTTCTCGCGCATGCGCTTTGCCACCATGCGCATTTGACCTCCCTTCATCGCGAAAAAGTTTGCTTTGTCCTTGTTTGCTTGAATCTCTTTTGCAAGTTGCGCGTTCTTCATGTTTTCTTTTTCAATCTGCGCGGTGATTTGTTTTACAACTGCAAAATAGTCACCAACATAATTTTCAATTTTGCGTGTATAAATATTTAAATAGAGCACACCTTCGGTGAACGAGTTCAAAAACTCGGCATCGTGAGAAATAACAATAACTGTTTTTTTATACTCTTTAAGAAAATCAGTGAGGTGCGCAATCCCTGCCTTATCGAGATTGTTGGTCGGTTCATCAAGAAGAAGTACATCGGGGTCCTGAATGAGAGCCGAAGCAAGAAGTAGTCGCGCCTGCTGACCACCAGAAAAAGATTTGATGATTCGGTCATGCATTTTTTCGTGTCCTTTCAAGTTCACTACTTCAAGCACATCGTCTATTTTAGGGTCGAGGTCGTATATTTTTTTAGGAAAACATTTTTCAAAAAACTCCCTCACAGTGAGCTCAAGCTGATCGCGAGGAACAACCTGCTTTGATATAGCAATTGATACACCTTTCCCTATATGGATATCTCCGTCTTCAGGCTTATTTGCTCCGGTGATAAGCGCGAAGAGCGAGGACTTGCCGGCGCCGTTTTGTCCCATCAGTGTAAGTTTTGCCCCGCGACGCACAGCAAAAGACACATCATCTAAGATGGGTTTATTGTGCCCGTATTCAAACGATACATTTTCGAATCGTACGATAACTTCTCCTTGTGCCATAGTATTAAGCCCTCACACCATACCCTATTTCGCCAGAAACGCCAAGTATTTCTACAATTTCGTTTGATTTTCTGCCTTCACCGCAAGTAGTTCCTTCTTCATTTCAACCATAGCAAGCTCGCGGTCCACCATAAGGCGATTAAGCTTTTCAAATTCTGCAAGTCTTATTTGAAGTTTCTCTTGGCTTTCTATTATACTATCAATTGGACGAGCTGTTGCATAAACAACACTATTATGAGGCGTGGCGTTCCACAAAAGGTGTGTATACGAACCATCTTTTCGCTTATAGCGATTTGTAAAATTTTCAACAGGTTTACCTTCACCAAGACTCGCCATCGCTCGTAGTGTTTTTTCTTTATCCTCGGTATGGACGAGGTCAATGTAAGGAGAGTGCAAAAGCTCCTCTTGGGTGTAGCCTAGCGTCCTTGTAAAAGCTGGGTTAATTTCAAGGAAATATCCCTCAATACTTGCAAGACACATTAAATCTTCTGAGATCTCAAAAAATACATCAATCTTTTCCTTAAGCGCTCTCTGTACGTTCTGTGCCACTAATTCAATTTGCTCTTTTTGGTTTTTAAACTCTTCTTCTATTTTCTTTGTCCTTTCATCAAGAATACGAGCATTAATACCAGTAAATTTTGTATAGAAATAGAGCAAGCCAACAACCGCAGAGAAGCTAAAAAAAGCCTGCCGTATAGTGACCCAGTCATACGGAGTCACTATAAGCCCGAAGGCCTTCGCAATTGAAATTAAGCCTAAAATTATTAGGAGTCCAGCATTCCACCGAAGACCTAGCTCATCATCAAAAAGAAAAAAAGTAAGAACAGGAAACGTAAACGCCCAATATAAACCAGTCCCTCCAATCCCACCATTGAAAAATAGGAATGAAATCATCACGGCCATTATTGAGAGGAGCACCGCACTCGCCCTGTTTGCATTAAAGCTTTTGCGTAAGTACCATGTGTTGACTATACCAATAACACCTAAAGATGTTTCAATAGCTCCAGGAACATATTCGCCAACGTAAATACGATATAGCCCAAACCCAACAGCGCTTGAAATACCTATAATAGAAAACCCATTGATGAACGAAACTTGCCTACTCTGCACGGGAGTCCACTCTCTCCCAGAGTAGATATAGTTCCAAAAAAGTCTTGAGAAAATGTTTCCTGAATTCATAAGATTAATATATCACATCGGCACTTCAAAATGAAAAAGTAGAGAAAAACATTCATTTGCCCAGAGTAAAAGAGTCTTCTTATTATAACCCAACACAGATTAGATTTATGTAGCTTATGCTGCGAGCCAGCCACCATCTACATAGAGCGTCGCGCCAGTAACATAGCTTGCTTCCTCAGATGCTAGGAATACGACTGCAGCAGAAACTTCTTCTGGGCGACCCATTCGTTTGAGAGGCACTCCAGCGAGCATTGCATCCATAATTTCCTTTGGTAGACTTGCCGCCTGCACCATTGGTGTATCAATAGCTCCCGGCCCGATTGCATTTACATTTATGCCAAGAGGCGCTAGCTCAATAGCAAGTGTTTCAGTCAAACCAATAATGCCTCCCTTTGAAGCCGTGTAGTGAGCTCCACCCGCGATACCTACGCCTACTCCTCCTGAGGCAATAGATGCAATATTTACAATTCTTCCCCAATTATTTTTCGCCATTTCTTTTGCTGCACGCTGAGCGCAATGGAAATACCCTTTCAAATTTATATCAATAGTTCTGTCCCAGTCTTCCTCTGTCATTTCCAAAAAAGGCTTCGACTGATAAATGCCGGCATTATTTACAAAAATATCTAGTTTCCCGTATTTCGCAATCACTTGGTCAAATACGCTCTCCACATCTGCCTTATTAGAAACATCCATTTTGAAGCAAATCACATCGCCACCATTTGCGCGCACCTCATCAGCGACAAGTTCGCATTGAGCTAAATCAATATCAGTAATAACAACTTTTGCTCCCTGCCCCGCAAGCGAAAGCGCATGCGTGCGTCCCATCCCTCGTCTCGCACCGGTTACAAGAGCTACTTTTCCTTGTAAATTGAACATAATTTTGTATTAATTTAGAACCATTTGCTAATAGTTGTATTATACACCATTTTAAAAATGTAAAATATTGAAAAATTTGCAATCCAACATAAATTATTGATACAATCAAAAAATGAAAAAAATTACCTTGATTGCTTTGTTTGCAGTTATAACGACAACCATAATCGCCTTCACAACAAACATATTTGACTCGACAGATGAAAAAACTGTTATTTACACGACAAAATCAATAGCCACAGAACCAGTTGTGATTACAGAGAAACCAAGCCAACAAATTGTTACAGAACCTTCAAAACCAGTTTCTGAAAAAAAATTCACAACAACAGAAGTAGCGAAGCATTCCTCAGAAAGTGATTGCTGGGTAATCATTAACGAAAAAGTATATGACCTTACCTCGTACATCCCTATGCATCCAGGTGGGCAAAGCGAAATAATTAATAGGTGCGGTGGTGACGCAACGATACCTTTCAACAGAGAGCGTAAACACAGTAATGCAGGAGTCCAGGCAGAGCTTGCATACTATATTCTTGGCTCATTGTAAGATACGTACGACGACACGTCATTTGGCATAGTTCACACAGTCGCTTATTACTGCCTAGTCAAAATCGTCCCAGCAAAAAAAAATACCGCACGGATGGCGGTATTTTTTAGCTCATAAAACTGCATCAAGCTCCGCAACTCCCTCCGCTTTGCTGTTTAGGCATTGTGACCTTTGAAGCAACTTGCGCGTACCCAGACGCGCTTGAATAGTTGATACCAAGCACTTCCTGTGGCGACACGTGCTTCCATTCAATCCCTTTACTTTTCATGTACGTTGCGATGGTGATGTACGTATCGGGAAACCAGTAAGAATTGATTATCAATGCGGTATTCCACATCTCCTGTTCGCTCGCCCCTTGTGAAGCCATTAGTTCCAGTAGCCCGAGCATTGCCATGCCATGATTGCAATCAGGAAAGTGCGTAGAGTTACCACAACATGGTCTGTATATCCCTCTAGACACTTTGTCTACAAGCGCTTGTTGCTCTGTTGTTAACTCGAAGAACGAATGCTTGCTGTAGTGCCCCATCGCGTTCCCTTTTGAGAGCGTCCATCCGCCCGTTGAGGCAAAATTTCCAGCTCCACCATACGCAATATCCGCCATTTCACCAGAATCTAAAATGGGATTCTTGCTTGCAAGACCAAGCGCCCAAAATAGATTAAGGAGATATCCAGCGTTGTCTTTCGTTATTTTAAGATTACCATTGCTTTGCCCAAAAAGCAGAGTTTCATATTCATCTGTGAATACCCCTCTCTGCTCGTATATCGCTTTGAATTTGTCAGTGTCTATCGCTCCGGCATCAACAAGTTTTGAACCCAAATTGCCCCACACTACTTGCAACTCAACTCCCCCATGCGGAAGCACTGTTTCTTCTGAAACCTGCGTTTGTGATTCCGCTACAATGGGGGCAGACTCCTCATTAATGCTAGCTATATCTCCAATTCCACCAGCATACATCCCCCCCACAAAAATTACTGAAGCAATCGCAAAAGCAGCAATTGATGTATACTTTTTCCCAAGTCTAGTTTGAGAAGAATTTTCTGCTATTTTATTTTGTGTTTCATTTTCCATAATTTATTTACGGGATTACGTTTATATCAAGCTCTAATTTTAATGTTGGGTTGATTGCAGAATTGGTCTCTATATAGACAACCTTTTTTGCCGGACCCGTGCCCTGAGGACCATGAGCTGCTGGGTCTACTGATACTTCAATGGTTATTTCTTGACCAGCTTTTACAGTCTCGACAGCGAGAGACTTTCCTCCATGTCCTGGCATTCCAAACGGCCCATTACGTGACAACCCACTCACAATAGTCGCTTCTGTACACATGCATGAAGTGTATACTTTCCCAATTTTTAATGGTGTGCTTCCAGTATTTTTCACCACAAACGAGTGGCTGACCTTTCCTTTCGCCATCGAGATTACACCAAAATCAAAGAATTTTTCGGTAGCCACTAGTTCGCTATAATTTCCCTTGCCAGCAATTGATGGATCGCCATACCATATACTAATTCCGTTTGGTGACTTACCTACATTTATCTTTGCGATTTCCTTTTCTACAGTGGTGTCTATTACCGATACGTCATCGCTCTTTAGGTTAGCAACATACACAAACTTTCCGTCCTTAGAAACGACAACCCCATGTGGAGCCGAACCGGCAAGAATTGTCTCTGTTACTTTCATTTCTATTAGGTCAATTTTATACACATTGTTACTGACTGGCTGATCAAAGTAAAGACCTTGGTCGGCAACATACACAAAACGAGAATCGGGTGTTGGATAGATCTGCACCGGACCCTTCGCCTCTTTTGGCAAATCAATGTAGCTCAATTCTGAGGAAGCTGTATCATAGACTGCCAAAGTTTTTGCGTCATACACGGAAGCAAGCGCGTATTTACCATCTGGTGTTACGCCAGTCTGCACGGCTCTACCACGAAGAGGTATATACTTCATTATGAAGCTTGCAATATCAAGGACCCCCATACTTTTCCCACCAAGCATCGCAATGTATGCTGTTTTACCATCAGGAGAAATACGAAGCCCGTGAGGTTCTCCACCTTTTTTTGTGGTTACTTCCTTTTCTACCTCAAATGAAGAAGTATTTATTTTGTACACAATCCCCTTTTCCTGAGAAGCAACGACCGCATACGCACTATCCGGCGTTAGAGAAACATGCGAAAGGTGTAAACCTTGCCCGAGCTCAATTCTTTTTACAATTACATCTGAGAATGGGTCAATAACGATTACTTCATCCATAATTTCGCTGGGTATCGCAACCTCATCTCCATGCCCCGTGTCCGCATACGCAATTGGAATAATTCTAAAAGACATTTTCATATCCTTTTTTTCAACAGCATTGGCAGTTACCCATACGCTTTTGTTATCGGGAGCGACTTGCACATTGTGAGGCATATAGCCCACAGTCATCCCGTTCTTGTCTTCCGACAAATCAATTCTTTTCAAAACTTGGTTCGTTTTTGCGTCTATCACTGATATCTCCCCAGCACCCTCAATGGCAACATAAATCTTGTTACTGTCTCCAGAAACGATATTGTCATTCCCTTGATTGCCAAAATAAATAAGTGCTACAATTCCTGCAATCGCAACCAATGCGATAACTATTTTTATATTTTTCATTTTTTCAATAATTTAGTCTGATAAAAAACTAGATTATTGATGGGCTGTTTACTAATAGCGAAAGCCAGCGAGTAAGCGCCTGTGGCCTGTATAATTTCGCGATAAAATCACGAGATAAAATAAATAGCGAGACAAGCAGACGACGTATCAATGCAATATATTTGCGGAACACGTATGGCACCGCGACAAAAAGTAGAGCGATTATTAACACTTGCGTTACCATAGAAGAAACAAGACTGTTTGTAAGAGCCTGATACATCGAAATATAGTGAGACGCAACAGACAAATCGCCTGTTGGGCAAACCTCGGCATGTAGCGGTGACGTTGGGCAATCGCTGTTCATCAATAAGCCCTGATTATGGTACATCGCAAAAATACTGAAAAAAGCCCCAATAACGAAGGCTGTTATAACTATTGATGCTAGAAACCTTTTCATACAGCAATGGTACCATCACGTTCCCTGAAATACAAGTACACCGCAATACTTAAAACAGCCGCAAAAAAACACCACACAGACACGTATGAAACCGTGTAAAAACGGTATGTAATTGCAAAAGATACAGCAATTAAAACTCCAAGGATATTGATCATCCTGTGGCTTGAAAAAAGGCAGCTGACGCAAGTTGCGAGCAAGTACATCCCAACCAAAAGAACACCGTATTTCCCTGGCATTGAGTAAACGATACTCTTGTTCACTATTTGAGAAGCGACTGGATTGCTAACTATAAAGTAGAAGAGATACGAACCCACTGCGAGTCCGACAAATTGAAATGAGTACAATATTTTTTTGCGGCGAGAATCGGTTTCCAAAAGACCAACGGATAGTGGCACAAATATTGGCCACAGCACGTACGCAAAACCAAGGTACGCATAGGTTGCAATCTGATTAAAAATTTGCGCGCTGTATTGAAATGAAAGCCACACAGCTCCTTCAACAAACTGCTGTACTCCAAACAAAAGCGGAATTGAAGCAAACGAAAGTTCCTTCTTAGCTTTCGCTTTCTTAATTGTTACAACTCCTACAGCTGATAATGCTGTCCCTGCCACAAAGCTTGCTGTTACTGAAAAACACATAACTTATATTATACCTTAGTCCATGTGATATGCTCGTATATGCTCGACCAAATGAAACCAAAGCTGAACGCAAAAAGGAGCTCTTCCGCAGGAACACCTAATATTAGAATCCCAGAAATTGCTGAAAGATTCCAGACTTGCTCTACATAGCCAGGATACAAAGCGATGAGCGTAATAAAATACACAAAATATATACCTAAAAACAAGGTAGCGCTCATAAGCATCTTCTTTTTTAAGTCAGGTCGACAATACCAAGTCGCAAACCCACCAACAGTCATTGCAATGATAGCAGAATAGATTGGATTAAGCGGAGAAGCAACAAGAAGTATTAGGAATGTCGCGGGCGCAGACAGAAGCGATATTAGATGATATTGGTGGCGTGCAAGATGTTGCTCATGTGGCGTCATTTGCTTGTGCTGTCTGTGAAAAATGCGCTCGTATATTACAACAACGATGCCACCGATAGCAAATGAGAATATAAAGCTCTCTATATCAAAACCAGTCTGATGCGCCAAGTCAAAAAGTGATGGAGGGTTCCAATATTCGGGAACAAAAATCGGTTCTGTAATTCCAAAAAGCGATGTCCAGAGACTCACAATGATCATCTTTCTCTTGCTATCTTTGTTTTTTAAGAGTACGTAAACAAAAAACCAAACTGCAACGAGTATCAAGCTCCATATTAGCCAAGCGAGTTGCGGTTCGTGTATTGAGTTCATGTTATTTGTATCCCGATATCCCTACTGGTTCCAGTGGCAAATAACAGGATTCCTTAATAGCCTCACTTTGTGTTATTGATTATATTTTGAATAATTTGATCAACTTCTTTTGGCTTGTCACCCAAGTCCGCATTCGTGAAAAATTGTGAGAGAATGATTGGTCGCATGCCAGAGATATGCGTTTGACCATCTTTGACGTACACATTTATTTTGCACGGCATACAAAGTCCTATTTTAATATCCGCATTCAAAAAATCATTCGCGTATTTAGCGTTGCAGAATTCAACAATTTTGAATGAGTCTCGCGTGAACCCCTTTTCAATGAGTGATTGTTGCACATCATGAACATACAAAACCCGCATACCTGCTTTTGCAATCTCATCCTGCACAGCTTGAACGGCATCGTTAAAACTTTTCGTTGTGATTTTTGTGTAATCAAATTCCATAGTCCTTATATGGTACTCAAATTATTCCTTCTGAGCAATAGTGCGTTTATCGCCACAATGACGGTAGACGCGCTCATAAAAACTGCTGCGACTGCAGGTTGCAAAATAACACCCTTGTACGCGAGTACACCTGCCGCCAGAGGGAGCGCGATGAGATTGTACCCTGTCGCCCAGAAAAGATTCTGAATCATCTTTGTGTAAGTGAGCTGTGAGAGGCGAATGATTTTTGGAATATCGCGAGGGTCATTACGTACTAAAATAATGCCAGCTGACTCAATAGCGACGTTAGTGCCAGCGCCAATGGCAATACCGAGATCGGCCTGAGTGAGCGCTGGCGCGTCATTGACCCCGTCCCCCACCATCGCAACTTTATGCCCCTGTGCTTGTAGTATTTTTACCTTCTCGGACTTTTCCCCTGGAAGCACGCGTGCAAAATATTCGTCTATACCGAGCTCGCGCGCAACCCATTTTGCTGTATCAGGCGAGTCTCCGGTGATCATAGCGGTGCGAATGCCAAGCTTACGGAGCGATTGTATTGCCTCACGAGATTCCTGTCGGATAATATCTGCGAGAGCGATGGCACCAACAAGGTGCCCCTGCGATGCTACAAAAATAACAGTTTTACCTTCGCTTTCAAGCGCGCGAGTCTTTAGCAGGAACTCTTCTGCGACAACAATTGCCACCTCGTTCATAAACGACTCATTTCCTATGAGCACTGTCTCTCCGCCCACATCTCCACGCGCACCTTTGCCCGCAACACGCTCAAAATTATTCATCGATTCTAGCACAACTCCTCGCCTGCGCGCCTCCACAACTATTGCCTTTGCTAGAGGATGTTCGGACCCCTGGTCAAGCTCAGCGCCTTTTTTAAGCACATCAATATCATTAAACGAACCAGTAGGAATAATTGCATGTACGCCAAAAGCTCCTTGCGTAAGCGTCCCCGTTTTATCAAAAAGCACAATATCTATAGCTCGCGCTGACTCAAGAGCAATACGCTGTCGCACAAGGAACCCATTGCGTGCGGCCATAGTGGTGGATATTGACGCGACCAACGGTACAGCGAGACCTAACGCATGCGGGCAAGTAATCACGAGGACCGCGACAAGGCGTTCAGTTGCAAATACAACTCCGGCATTCGCAAAAATCCATGCGATAAATGTGGCCGTGCCAGCCACAACAGCTATGACAGTCAAATAAAGCGCTGCACGGTCGGAAAGAATCTGCAGACGTGACTTGCTCGCTTGCGCATCCGCCACCAAGCGCATCACACCAGCAAGAAATGTTCCCTCGCCGATTTTCTTCACTTCTATTGTGAGGCTGCCGTCACCATTGATGGATCCAGCGATTACCTCGGAATCGATTTCTTTTGAGATAAGCTTTGATTCACCAGTGATAATGGATTCATCAAGCTCAGAGCGACCCTCCACAACGACACCGTCAGCTGGCACTTTTGCGCCAGGGCGCACGAGCACTCGGTCGCCTACGCGGAGTTCTGAAATGGAAACAGTTTCTGTAGAGCCGTCACGCAACACCTCGGCTGTATCTGGTAAAAGTTTTGCGAGTTCCTTGAGCGCTCCCTGCGCTCCCTGTACCGCCTTCATCTCTATCCAGTGACCCAGAAGCATCACGGCGATAAGCGTAGAGAGTTCCCAGAAAAGCGTATGTTCGCTACCAGTCAAAACAGAAAAAATACTGAACGAATATGCCGCCGTAATCGCAAGCGCGATGAGCGTCATCATTCCTGGAAGACCCGCGCGAAGTTCACGGTACGCACCAAGCAAAAAAACCAAACCGCCGTAAAAAAACACTGTCGAACCGAGTGCGAGTATTGCGTATTGCACACCAATAAACTGAGGTGGGGTCCACGTGAATGCGCGCGCAAAAATTTCAGAGTAAACGAGAATTGGGATCGTTAGCGCAAGCACTATCCAAAACTTTTTCAAAAATTCTGCAGTATGATGCCCCTCATGCTTAGTAAATGCGGAACTATGCGGACTTGACGCATGCTTATGCGGAATAGAATCAGGACTATGCGGATTGCCTTCAGCGACTGTCCGCGTATCATCCGCGTCCTTCCACGCTCGCGCTGGCACGAGGCTCATCCCACACTCTGGACACATACCAGGCTCTGTGCGCACAATGTTCGAATGCATCGGACACGTGTAGAGTGTTTCTTTCATGCAAATATAATAACACAAATAATTGTCGCTGAACCAAAAACTGCCGTCACGGCAGTTTTTGGTTCAGCTGTAATCAATTTAATCCTAAACACTCGGAGCAGTAAAACGATTATAGAAATATGCAAACAGATACGCCGTGCCATATCCATATACTACAATCTCAAGGAGACCAATAGTCACTCCTGCAAGAGTAACCTCAACACCACCGACAAACTTATCTACATTTACAATGTGCGCCATCCAACCTAAAAGCCTCATAGCAAAATCTGGCCACAAAGCCGTAAAACCAGCGCAAATAACATACACGACCCCAAACGTAACAGAAACGGCCAACGAAAACTGATGTTTTTTGAGTTCCATAATATTTAATAATTAATTATATATTCTTCGACCTGTTATAATTTTACCCTAAAGCATTCTGTTGTCTACAGTTATTTCTTCCTAGCTTCTAATGCGCGATAAAGCTCTTTTATTACAGGGTCATCTTCATAATCACTGATGTCCATATTGCGTTTATCGCGGAGGACTGGAGCAAATACTGAAATATCCGCGTTATAAATATCAACAAGGTCCTGTCGCCCAATCCCCTCTGCGTGATCACGAAATGACTTTAATTGTGTCATAATCTGCTGGAGAACAACGAGTTGAATTGGGTTTTCTCCAAGCTTGCGTTTCTCTCCACGGAGCCATTGCCCAGCAAGCTCGATTACATGCCTGCGCTCCACCCCCACAATTATGTGTGGCATACTAGAAAGCTCTCCTTTAAATTGCGCATAATCTGGATCCATAAAATAACGTACTGTGCCAAGCTGACCTTTTTCAATTTCACCAAAAACGCGAGCTATTTTCTTTTCAACACTATTGCGTCCAAAAGTAACGTCTATCCCCATACCAACATATGGAAACGACCGTAAAGCATCGTTCAAACGCACCAATACGTCCATACCATTTTTAATATCATCAAATTCTGACGTTAAAACCGTGTGCGTGTTTTCACCAAGCCAGTTGCTCATTTCGGCATTCTCGTAAAATATCGCTTCAAAAACATCGGCATATTTTTTGTGCACCTCATCTTCGGAGCCAAACTTTGCCTTCATTGAACGCACATATTCAATGTCTCGAGCTACAGCATCGGAACCATACACACCCTCAAATAAAACTGGGTCTATAGCCTCTTCTTTTTTAATCTCGCGCGCCTTTATCGCAGCCTCTGCAATGAGGGGGTGAAGGTATTCTGGATTATTAAGGGATCTTTGTGCTGCAAATTCAGGATTTTCGAATTTCATATACGACTATTGTACCGCAACTAACGTCAGCACAGCAAATACAATTAAAAAACGCCCAGACCTTACACTCTGGGCGTTTGATTTAATCAGGTGATATACATAGGTTTAACCTATGTATATCATTATTTCTGAAATTTTCGTTTTCGAACTACAATCATTTCGTAGTCTGGGTCAATCCAAACCTTGTTAATTATCCTTGCAACTATTTCAGGTGGATGGTTCCTAAAGAGTAGGTGCCACGCTCTATGCTTGTTACCTGGAACAACAGAGATATTTCTCTGCACAGATTTTCCGCCTAGTGATCTTGGGCAACGATGATGTTCAGTGTCGTACTGTTTGTCTGCCATGATTTCTCCTTAAACCATGATTTCAAAAAGAACCAGAAGGTTCGCCTAATCAAAACTACCACATGCAAGAAAGTATTACAAAAACTACTTCTCCTAGTTTTTCGGAGCATGCCCCAACAGGGCTCGTGCAAGACGTATGTGCAAGAAAGAAACATTAGGTCCAACCTTATTTTTAATTGGTGTAAGTAGCGCTATCTTTCCGTCCTTTAAAAGTTCTGTTATAGCTTTTTCTATTTTTAAAAAATGCGCATGAGAAATCTCATTCCTTAGGTGTCGCATATCCACGCGAGACTCTTCCTCCATTAGCTTCTCTATATGCGCGACAATTGTTTCAGCTGTCATTTCGCGCGCCTCCGAGATTTCTGCCAAACTTTTTTTCTCGGCAATCAATGCTTCTGTTGCCTTGTGGGTCGCAAGCTTTTTTTCTTTTTGAGGTGGACGTGAACGCGCGAGAAATTCTTCTTGTAGACGCGCAAGCTCCTTTGAGTCGATTCTTTTCATTTCATCACGAGCTTGTGCTGATATTTCCTGAAACTCATGATCAAGCTCGCGAACTTCATCGTGTACACGAAGCGCATTCTCATTCATTCCTAAAATAGTAAGCCCTTCGAGGGAACGAACTCGCGAAAGCGCTACATATCCCATTCCAGGTTCAAACGATTTTGAAAGGTCCACTTCAACTGCGTCCAGGCTCATCCCCTGGCTCTTGTGCACAGTGATGGCCCACGCAAGGCGAAGTGGATACTGCAAAATTTCTGCCTTTACTTTTCCATCTTCCTCAATCTTCCATGACGCGCGTGGAATAGTCATTTTTTTCCCATCAACAGTACAAATTACAGGGTCTTCATTTTCACTGCACGACACGACGACACCAAGTGTTCCATTCACATAACCAGCCTCAAAATTGTTCTTTACACACATCACACGAGCACCTGGTTTTAAGCGAAGTGTCTCTGGGGCAAGGCAGGATTTTTTAAGCGTTGCAGTGATAGCTTCCTTGCCACGACTTCCCATTACATATGTGGTTATATCATCACCTTCAACATTTTCGAGTTCGGTATCATTTAACGTATCTACGTCAGCATTATGTGTAAAAAGTTTTGTTGATGTCGTAAATTTTGCAGAGCGAACATTATGGCGTGCTCGCAGGTGCTCTCTCGCCTTCTCAGAAACTTCTCCGGAACGAATTTCATTTAGTATCGAGATTGTCGCGTCATCTTGTTGACGAAACTGTTCCGACAAATAACAGATTGTAAAATTTGCATCTTGCCACGCGTCACTCTTATATACAAAATGCGATTCCGGCTCGCCAATACGCGTAACTGGTGGCAACTGAAAAAAATCTCCGCACAAAATCACTTGGACTCCCCCAAATGGCTTATCCCCGCACTTCATTGTTTTAAGCACGCGATTGACTAAGTCCAAACGAAAATGGTGAAGCATAGAAACTTCATCAATAATCAATACTTTCACTTTTTCGAACCTCTTGTACAAGTACCCTTTCTCAAGCATCGCCTCAAGGTCGTACGGTGATAAATGTGCTGCGACACCGATACCTGCCCACGAGTGTATCGTCACTCCACCCATATGCGTGGCTGCAATCCCCGTGGATGCAGTGATGCCTATATCGATGTCGTGTTCACGCAAGTAAGCGATATAGCGGTTGACAAGATGTGTCTTCCCGCTTCCGGCTGGGCCAGTCACAAAGACATTTCGCCCAGTTTTTAGTATTTCAAATGCTTCGTCCTGGTTCATATAAGGTCCTAGTATACAACAAAAACAGTAAGATATCTTTTTATGAACTAAATCTCCTTTGCCTCTTTACCGACAAGTATAAGACCGTAACCAAGAAGAATTATTAAAACCGCAGCATGAAATGCGATTGTAGCGCTAAAACCAGGTATATTGTATGTCAGCACGTCGGAACCAACAACATAACCAATTAGTCCAACCCCACCGATAGCAGTCATAATTTGACCAGATATCCTCAAATATTTTTTTATGTTTTTTATACCAAAAGCTGTAGCAAAACCAGCGATGCCCAGGATAATAAAGCTGGCTATCACACCCGTAGATGGGAATCCTGGTGGAAAGGCATTTGTTTCACTTTGAGTTTCTTTAATAAAAAATTCATCGAGACCTGTTTTAGAGCCACTAAAGATAGCGACAAGAAAAACACCCATAATTGCCAATATAATAATGCTCATTAAAGGAACAGCGGCTGATGCGATACCCTCATCCCTATTAATAGTTTCTGCAATGTAGTAAAGAGATATTCCGCCAAAGATAAAGGTTACAGCTGTAATAAATCTCATTGGGATCCATTGTGGCGAAATACTCTTGATCACCTGAATATCCACGACCCATCCAAATACCACCAATAAGCCAACCAGTGCGACAATTATTGCCATAATCTTCGCAATCTTTATGTTTGTCATAATAAACATATTGTACGCCGTATTTTTAAATAAACAACCGTCTTTTGCTATAGGTTACCAATTTGTTGCAACCTACTGTCTCTTCCTTCCAATCTTTTCATAAAGTTTTATCAATTTTTTTGTTATCTCAGAACCTGAAAAATTTCTGGCTGTCTTCTCTGCTTCTATTACACACTTTTTTCTAAGCTCCGGATTAGCTAAAAGTATTTTTATTTTTTCAACTGCTTCAGATTGAGATGAGACAAGAAAACCATTTTCTCCATTGCGAATAATCTCTGGCGCAACACCGACAGGGTACGCTACAGGAACCAACCCTTGCGACATGCCTTCGATAAGGCTTAGTGAAAATCCTTCATACCGAGAAGAAAGAAATAAAATACTACCCCTAAGATTTTTTACTGTCTCCGGGATTCTGTCCTTCTTCATATTTACAAACAGGGAATGATTAGGGATATTATCCATCAACCACGAAACAACACCCTTGTTTGTAGTCATACATATCGTGGTTTTTTTAACATCCTTGAACTGGTTATATAGATGAATAAGTCTATCGAGTCCTTTTAATTTTAAATTAAATGCGTCATTTCCAATCCTTCCAAGAAAAACGATTTGTGGCTCATCGACAATTTTAGTATTACTGTTATCAAACCAATAATCCTCAATTGCATTATGAATCATGTGTATTTTTTCTTCATCTACACCGATTGCGATAAGTTCGTTTTTAACATTAACTGAAGTTGCAATGATTGCGTCAGCTTTTATGGCTACAAGTTCTTCAATTTCCGCGATATCCCTAAGGGGTCGTCGTGTTCTTATGTTCAACTCCTTTATTACTTTTGCTTTTTTAAGCCCATACCATACATCGCGTGGACCATCCTCGAGCTGGCTAGCCAAAGGGGTAGTATTCAAAAAGCCATTAGTTGTAGATCCAAAGTGAGAAATAACTGGGATTGGGTATGCCAGAAAAGGGAGCGGTGTATATGTAGTACCTTGTATCAGATCAAATTTAAGAATTTCGTTTCTCTTCTCAATCAGAGAATGAAAAAAGAGTATGTTTTTTAGCCCACTCAAGTGCATTGGCGCATCAAAAGAAGTTCGTGGATAAAAATTCTTTATCTCTACACCCATACCCTTGAGCTTCGAAGACATCAGGTCATTAATATAATGCGCGCCAGTCCCTATCTTTTTTTCGTTGTGTATAAATGCAACCTTCATGAAGTATGTGCAAATTAGATGCTGATAATACAGGATGCCACCGCGTAGACAATGCAGAATTGATAAATTTAGCTTCTAATTCAGTAGACGAATCACCCGTTTCGCCAGTGGAGCTGGCTTACGTGTCGCGCGCCATTATAAAAATTATATGAGCAATTCAGTATTATAATTTTAATCAAGTATATCAGCATTGTCTACCAATTCCAACCCGCTGATTTGAATTACGAGCCTTACCCAACACAAAATAATATTATTTTATTATATTTAGATTACAGCATCAGTAATTGTCGCTGTAAAAGCTTCTTGTGTTACCGCAGTTGAAGTTGCAACGTTAACAGATTTACTCTGTCCTGGTTTTGCTGACGATATAGCCTGCGCTACATTCTTGTGGGCTCCTTGAATAACTTTTATAATGTCCTTCACAGAACTTTGGATATTTTTCAAATTATATATTTGAGTTGTAGTCGCAAAAAATGTTGCCGTATCTATTTTTAACGTAGACTCTTTTACCCTCGCATCATCAAGTTTCTTCGTTGCCTCTGTAAGATATGCGCGTGATGTAGTTACATCAAAACCCTCTGCTTCGAGTTTGTTCAATCTTTCAGATACTCGATTAGAAAGTTTCTGTACGCGCTCGATTGCAGATTCTATACGCTTGACAACAAGTTCTACTTGCTTCTGTGCTTTCTTTTCATATTTTTTATCCTTTAATTCTACTTTTTCCTCTCCACTTTTTTCCTTACTACTCTCTCTTTTTTCGTTTTTATCAACCATTTGAGCTGATTTCCGATAATCGTTGTCTCTTTTTTGCTCAGATTTCTCACTTGCAAAAACAAAAGATGGTGTAATAATAGACGCGCACAAAATTATTGCTAGAAGTTTTTTCATATGTAATGTTGTGTTAAAGGGTTATTCCCTCACAAATGAAGACGACGTGTTGCAAAAAATCTTACATGCTACTTAATAATTCCAGTGAGTACAGGGTAAACGCGTCCAGCTATTATTTTATATCCGATATCATTTGGATGTATTGGGTCTGACATATATTTTGCATTACCAAAAAGCCCGTCTAGTACGTCTGGGACAAACGCAGTATTGTAGGTGTTACGCAATTTTTCAAACTCAGTATCAAATCGATCATTAAAAAGTCCACCCCTAACTCCGAGCAAAAGCACAACTGCTCCGCGTGATTGAATATTTTCAATAAGAACTGCAAGATTTTTATGTGTGTCGGTGACAGATATCTTTTTTAAATGATCATTACCGCCAAGGAGCAGGATGACTACTTTGGGATTATAATCATCCAACTCATTTATACGCTCTATCCCGTCAATTGTGGTGTCACCAGAGTGTCCCAAGTTGATAATCGGAAGACCAATCTTTTGCGAGAGTAGCGACACAAAATCATTTTCGTTTGTCGAACCAACACCTACGACCAAACTATCTCCGAACGCAATAATATCAGTACCTTTTGATGGGTAGTTGGTAATATTCTCAGTACGAGAGAAATAATAAGCACCAAACACAAACAGCATTATCAAAAAAATACCCAAAATCAATGTTTTATATTTCATTTTTTCTTTGGGAGGCCCCATTGCCATTTTGGTTTCTCTCCTTTTTTATAGCAAGCATAAATCAATGCTGTCGTTGCGATAATAAATATAGTAGCAGGCATAATTATTCCTTCGTCGTTTGTATTGGAATATGTATCTATTTTTATTAGAGATGGAGTCATGACAACAAGGTAAACAGCGAGAGTAAACCAGCCCTGCCATCTAACTGGCACCCACCCCCAACCAAAAAGCTTTCTTTTGAACCAAAGCTCCTCCGGATTATCTCTATAATATTCTATATATTTTTTTATCATCTGTGTTATGTGCTACTTGTTTCCTCTCCACTCCTTTAGGCTTGCGGCCCTTCGTTCCAACGGGTGTGCTGTACGAATATGCTTTTCGTTTTTCTTAGGAACAACTTTAATATGCGGTGAATTAAAAATCGCATTGCCTATATCCCACAAATCATCTTCTGCCATTACCCAATTCCTTCCAAATCGCTTCATATTGATTGGCCTCGAATATCCTCGCATGGTTTTTTTACCGTTCGAAATAAGAAAATATTCATGAAAATATGAAAGGGCTAACTCACGCAATGTACGATAAACTGGGTCACGAAAACGAAGCACCGAATGATTAGTTTTACTTATCGCCCCCCAGTGACCGTTTTTTTTATATAGAGCAACAACATGGTCATAGTCGCCACGCGAAACTTTTAAACTCATAATAAGTGGTTTCTCCCCTTGTAACCATAGTGCGGTCGCAGCAAGCATTGCGCCTTCTATGCAGTGCGCTCTTTTTTCTCTTAGAACACGGCTTGGCGACATACACGTCTCTCCTCTTTTCTCAAGATTTATTGGAAGTGAATCTAAAAAATCTTGTATTTTTTTGGGAGTATTTAAACAAGAAAGTATCCTGATGTCTGCAAAAGCAAGAGGCGGCATATACACATTTTACCATAATAGCGCAACTCTCACACTATATCTGTAGCGCCTCAACCAAAACAACTAGGAAAAACATTGCAATAATAATGATTGAAAAAATATACATGCTGTGCGCCCATTTTTTATTATTAGTTGTTTTAATGAAGAAACCCTTAACACACAGGAGGAACCACGCGAATCCAAACAATATCATTGCACAAAAATAAAGCTGCCCTGCATAACCAAATACAGACAGCGCCAAACTTGCCATTACAAAAAGGGCAACATAAATAAGCATATGCACCTTTGTCATATAAATTCCTTTTTCTGCTGGTAAAACGGGGATACTCGCATTTGTATAATCCCTGAGCCGATATATGGCAATTGCATACGAATGGGGCATCTGCCAAAACGCGAGAATAAAAAATATAATGACAGCACCTAGGTCAATGTTTCCAGTCACCGCAAGATACCCCACAACTGGAGGCATAGCTCCAGAGACACTTCCAATAATGGCGCTAATGGTAGAAGTGCGCTTGAGCCACAAACTATATCCAACTACATAAACAAAGAGCCCTATAAGTGCGGCTGCCATCGCTAAAAAATTTGTATAAAAATATAAAATACCAAGACCGGTTAGTCCAAGCACCGACGCATACACGAGTGCGCTTCTAAGAGATGACCGCCCTTGTGCCATTGTGCGGTTTTTTGTACGCTCCATGATTGCATCAATGTCGCGGTCGATGTAATTGTTAAAAACGCATCCTGATGCAACAACAAGAGAAAGCCCAGCAAGTGTCGCGAAGAGAATGAGCCAATTGATATCCCCTCTAGATGCAAGTAAAAAACCAGCAATAGCAGTAATTGCGTTGCCTCCTATAATTCCTGGTTTTGTTATGAAATAATAATCTTTGATCATTTTTTTTCTAGCATATACCCTTCATTTGTGTTCAGATCGAACACTTTCGTCATGTTGTAATCTAGGTTACGCATGACCCACAGAGACCCTACGACCAAAATTGCGACAATCAAAATCGTAAAAATGAAAACAATCATATTCCAACGCGGTCGCGATTTTTTATGAAGATGAAGGAAGAATACTACCTGTACAAAAAACTGTGCGACGGCGAAAAAAACCACCGCCAATATTAGGCTCTGGTCACCAAACAGGCGTTTGATAACTAGAAAATACGGAACAATTGTGAACAAAAGAGACAACACAAACCCAATGGCATATGATTTAAATGCATGGTGACTTGCTTCATATCGTTCATCAATGACTTCAAAATTGTTTGTCATAGTATTTTTATATTACCCCCATAAGATAAACAAGGGTGAATATAAATATCCACACGATGTAGAGGAAATGCCAAAATAGTCCTAGTGTTGATATTCTCCCTATTGTTCTGTCTGTGAGCCCATACTTCAATACCTGAGCAAATACACTCACCATCCAAATGAGACCTGCAGTCACATGCAGCCCGTGCGTACCAATAAGGGTAAAGAAACCTGATAAAAATCCGCTCCTCTGCCAACTATTCCCTTCTTGAAAAAGCTTTGCAAACTCCGTCATCTCCATCCCAATAAATGCTGCGCCTAGAAGAAATGTGACACTGATCCATACAAGTACAATATTTTTCTTATTATGATGATGCGCATATGTAGAAGCAATACCAAACGCAAAACTACTTGCGAGAAGAACGAGTGTCTCAGTCAAAACAAATGTCATATTAACAAGCTCCTTTGCCGACGGACCATCGAAGGTATTATTGTGAAGCACTGCATGTGTAGCAAAGATAGCAGCAAACAAAAGTGTGTCACTCATAATATATACCCAGAAACCGAAGATTGCCTTCGCTTCTCCGTCAGCAGACTCACGCCCTGGTCGGAAACTGTTATGATTTAGTGTTTCTTCTTTCATATTATTTTCTTTTAGCTTCAATTTTTGCGATCGTCTCTGCCTTCACAACATACTCAGTATTGTAATCAAGTGAACGCGCAATAAGAAGCGCCAAAATAGCTGCAAACGCTAACACCACTAACCATACGATATGCCACACGATTGCAAAGCCAAATACCACGCTCGCAAATGCAATGTACAAACCCATCGGCGTATTACTCGGCATTTCAATATCCTCATAGTGTGGAGCAACCTGTTCGGATTCGCCATACTTCGTATCCCAAAAAGGGTGGCGACCGTGCACTGTTGGGATAATAGCAAAGTTATAGAAAGGCGGAGGTGAAGATGTAGACCACTCCAAAGTCCTACCGTCCCATGGATCTCCGGTCGTATCCATGTTGTGCTTGCGGTCGCGGATACTTACAATCATTTGCAAAATTTGTAGCAGGACACCGATGCCGATAATTACTACACCGATACCAGCAACGATCAAAAGTGTCTGCCATCCAGTAGATTCATCTATATGGCTTATGCGTCTCGTCATTCCCATTAGACCAAGAATATAAAGAGGTACAAACGCTACAAAAAAGCCTACAATCCAGTGCCAAAAGGCAGCCTTGCCGAGTCGTTCATTCAATTTGAAGCCAAAAATCTTTGAAAACCAATATGTGATCCCAGCAAAGTATCCGAATACTACACCACCGATAATCGTATTGTGAAAATGCGCGACTAAAAATAAACTGTTGTGTAGCTGAAAATCAGCAGCTGGCACGGAAAGCAAAACTCCTGTCATCCCACCTATTGTGAATGTAAAAATAAACCCAATCATCCAGAGCATTGGCGATGCAAACACGATGCGTCCGCGAAACATTGTGAATAGCCAATTAAAAACCTTCACACCAGTTGGTATGGCAATGATCATTGTCATGATGCCAAAGAAAGCATTTACATTTGCGCCAGCGCCCATCGTAAAGAAGTGGTGTACCCAAACCACAAATGACAAAAACGTAATAGCAACTGTCGCGTAGATCATCGATGTATATCCAAAAAGTTTCTTGCGTGAAAATACTGAAACAACTTCAGAAAAAATACCGAATGCTGGTAATACGAGAATATATACCTCAGGATGCCCCCACGCCCAAATAAGGTTCACATACATCATTGCATTCCCGCCAAAGTCCGACGTAAAAAAATGCATTCCGAGAAGCCTATCCAATGAGAGCATTCCGAGCGTGGCTGTAAGAATTGGAAAAGAAATAATAACGAGCGTCATAGAAGCAAGGACGGTCCACACAAAAACTGGCATCCTCATGAGTGTCATCCCCTTGCAACGCATCATAAGTATAGTTACAAAGAAATTTATTCCAGAGATCAAGCTTCCGACACCTGCAATCTGTAGCGCCCAAATATAATAGTCCACCCCTACACCAGGACTATACACAATGCCCGAAAGTGGCGGGTATGCGAGCCACCCAGTCGCCGCAAACTCCCCCACTACAAGCGACAAGTTTACCAACATCGCGCCAAAAACAGTGAGCCAAAGGCTCATCGAGTTGAGAAAAGGAAAAGCAACATCTCTCGCTCCGATCTGAAGTGGCACCGCCAGGTTGATTAACCCAAACATGAGCGGCATCGCAACAAAAAAGATCATGATCACTCCGTGTGCCGTAAATATTTGGTCGTAATGCTCTGGTGGCAAATACCCCACAGAATCACCGACTGACAATATTTGCTGTAATCGCATCATTACGGCATCAGAAAAGCCGCGGAGAAGCATCACGAAAGCCAAAATGATGTACATCACACCGATCTTTTTATGATCTACTGATGTGAGCCATTCTGCCCAAAGCCACCTCCAGCGCTTGAAATAAAACAAAAGTCCTATAATGCTTGAGCCAGCGATAGCCATAAAAATACCAGCTCCAACGGTGATTGGTTCATGTGGGAGCGCAGAGAGTGTGAGGTTTCCAAACATAATATTACATATTCATTTTCGTCATTATTACATTCGCTGGCACCATGAATTTCATTATTATTTTATCATACAAACCTTTGTGAACAGATGAGTAGTACGAGACATCATTATTCCTACTTTTTTCTGCAAGCTTGGTGTATTCATCAATACTAAGTGTGCTTGGTGACATACGAACTGTTCGCACCCACTGTTCAAACTCGTCTTGCGAGCTCGCCCTCGCTGTAAACTTCATTCCCGAAAACCCAAATCCACTGTAGTTTGCGGAAACACCTGCATAGTCCCCTTTCTCCATTGCATATATTTGTCCCGCAAGCTGGGGAATCCAAAATGAATTCATCGGTGCGTCGCCAGTTATCCTAAAATTAATAGGTGTATCAATTGGCAATTGTACAAAATTCAAAGTAGCGATGTTTTGATCCGGATAAATGAACAGCCATTTCCACTCAAGAGCAACAACCTCTATTGTAATTGGAACAACACTTGAAGCAATCGGTTTATATGGATCAAGATCATGACTACTAATCCACGTCATCCTTGCAATAATAGCAATAATTATTATTGGTATTATCCACCAAATCACTTCCAACGCGATACTTTTATGCCAGTCTGGAGAATACTTTGCCTTCGTATTACCAGCCCTGTATCTCCATGAAAAAATTGCGAGCATAACGAATACAGGGATAACCACAATAAGCATGAGTAGCGTTGTCGTGACAATAAGGTTCATTTCCGCATGGGCAATTGTTCCCTTCGGGTTGAACACGCCCATATTGTGACTGCTTGTGTAGGAAAGCATAAGGAAAACTACCCCCACAACTGCGACAACCAAAATAACGCGCATAATCTTTTTCATCGTATTATTAATATGGTACCACAAAAACACAAGCACCAAACTGGTATTGCCGGATTGGTGCTTGTGTTTTTAATTGCAAAACCGACTAATAGCTACAGAATCGAGCGTAAAAATGAAACGCGGCCCAAGAAAGAACGCTTTAGAACTCCGCTAAAACCAAATTCCTGAGCAGGAGTCCAAAGCGCTATTAGAACAAAGACTGCTGCGTAAATGATATGTTCTTCAACAATGTATCCGTATGTAACAATTGGAAAATAATAATGTGGGAAATAATAGATAATCATAAGAAAGGCACCTGCCCACGACGCTAGTCGCACGCCAACCCCTACCAAAAGAGAAACACCTATAAGAATAATTGCCAATGGAGTAATAAAATCAACCCACCAAATATTCATCGGAAGCGCAAACCATGAATAAAAACCTTGAAAAGTTTTTGCGTTTGTAAGAAAACCAGTAGCTGTAAAATTTGGATTAAGAAGAATACCAAGTCCATCAAAAAACATGAACCAACCCAAAAGCAAGCGAAGTGCTACTGCGGAAATTTTTACTTTGGTATCCATATAATTAGTAATTAACTGATAACAACCAAATTATACTCTAGATATTAGTGAGCAGCAAAGACCACGAATACAAATCCTATGTTTAGGTAATGTCTTGCGTCTCAGTATCATGCCTCGATAAACACTATGCGATACTATTTCTTGGCTGGGAGTTTGGGACAAAGCTGGAACCTTTTTAGATAAAATTACAAACTTCAAAAGCATGATAAATCATGCTTTTGTTTAATCCTCATTAATTTCTAACTCAGCAAATTTAGCTGTCATTGTAGGATTCCCACGCGTCAGTCTTTTAATTGTCAAATTATGACAAAATTGCCTCTTTTACTTTTTCACAAAACTCAGGCGTAAACCTCAGGTCATCATACTGTTCGAGCATATACCTCTTTAAAGTTTCCTTATTATCTATCAAAAAGACTGTAGTGCTCCCGAGAAACCGAATGGATTCTGGTCGAGCAAACACAACTGCGCGCTTCGTTTTTACTCCATTAAAGCCACTTGCCTTCAGTTTCTTTTCTAATATCTCTGCATTTTGAGCAATCTGTATTCGCGGGTCTTTTTGAGAGCATGGTCGAATTTGTTCACCCACCACCACATCACAGTCATGTGAAGTAAAGAAAAAGTCATATGACAAATTCTTTATCTCAAATACAAAAATTCCTTTCGGGCCGACCACTATGGCATCTATGTCAAATTTATTTTTGTCGCCTGCTGTAAATTCTACATTTTTATATATTGACCACGATTTATCAGTAAGAATTTCATTAAGCCAGCCAAAGACAATGCTTTCTCCGTCTATTCCTCGTTTTGCTGCATCTCTATCATCTATAATCGGGTCTGCATATTTTGAATAGATGTGGTCAATTTTTTTATCAAATATTGTTTGGACTCGCTCACTTAGTGGGAAGAGGATAAACCCGAGACCAAAACCAACAAGTCCAGCCAACGGAACACCAAGTGCGATCGCGTTATCAATACCATAAACAAAAAAACTAATTCCTAAAATCATTGCTAGGATCGGAAAAATCAAGAGTTTTACGCCGGCCTTGTAATAAAGTTTTTTTGAATAAGAAAGTTTTTCCATAATTATTTTTTAGATTCAATATTATTTATTCTTCATACTCAAATCTGTTTATTACTTCCAATACTATACCTTGAACTTGAACATCTTCATCAGGATAAATATCTCGATGCTCCGGATTTGTAGATCTGGGTCTAAGCACAATCTGTGCTCCATCTCGATGAAATTCCTTAATCGTCACTCTGTCTCCAATTAAGGCAACAACTTTGTCATTTTCATGTGCAGTTAATTTTTGCTTACAGAGTACTAGGTCACCATCATTTATTCCAACTTTATTCATAGAGTCTCCTGTAGCACGCAGAATGAAATACTCTATGCCACGCTGAATTTTACTTTTTGGAACAAGGATCATTTCATCAGTGTTTTCTTCTGCATTAAACGGAGCGCCACATGGAGCCATACCGAGAAGTGGCACGCTGATCATTTCTATGGCATATGGAGAAACAATTTTTTCTTTTGCTGCGGTGTTACTTATTTGTCTATTTAATTTAATATTATCTCTGAAATACTTGGCTAGCTTTTTATCCACAATATAAACATAAGCACCTTTTATGCCTCGGGTTAGGAGCGTTTTGTAAATATTTATAATGTATCTTTCGAGTTCATCAGGATCATTGATGCCTTTCCATCCATTTGCATCTAAATAGTTATCAGGATTAACTATCAATTTTCTATTCCCTTCATCATATGAGATTTCAGGCCCAATTATTACACCAATGTAATTTAGATCATAGCCCTGCACAGTATGGATGCAACCAACTTCATTTATAGCATTTTTTGAATTTACCCAATCTTGGTTCGTACTATTCCAAAACATCTTCAATCCATCAATTTCTATATCGTGATTATTTATATTTTTCTTTGAATTCCACGGCCAAGCGTAACCAGCAACCATTCTACAAAGTTTCATTTCTGCATCCTTGTTCTTTATATCCTCAACCATTTTATGAATATCATCATAAATTTGAAAATCATAATCTGGGAAAGTATATTTTCTGAGGTCCTTAAGATCAAATAGGTCATCAATAAAATTAATGTATTCCTCCCCTGCGCTTATTCTTTGCTGACTGACTAAGTCGTAATGAATAGCACCAAGTTTGTTAAATTTATCAGGCCTTACGTCCGTTGGTCTTATTGTTTGATTCTTATCATAGAAAAAAATCTGTTGTTTCGAGGATTTCATTATCCAGTCTAGTTCCGTGCCTGAATTATCAAAACCGAGTTTTTTATTTGTGATGTCGAATGACCTATAGTTGGCGATATTCTTTCTCTGTTTTAACCTGTGAGCCTCATCAACTATCAGAATATCGTAATTCTTATTTACTACTTCATTAGGTCCGACAACCATACTAGACTTCAATCCAGCAACTTTGGAAAATACTTTTCTAATGGTTTTCCTTAGCGACGTCATTGGAACAACTAATGCAACATTTAGGTGTTTCGTTTTTTTATTTTCTTTCAAATACTTAATTAGGTAAACAGCGAGGATTGTTTTTCCAGTCCCTGGCTTGCCATTGATTATATAAGTCTTTTCCTTGTTTGCCTCCAAATTTTTAGAAATACATTTTACAACCATCAGTTGGTCTTCGGTCAGGGCCTTGTATGGAGAATACTTAAATAAGTCGCTATTTTTTATCTGGACCAAATCCTGCTTCACAAGCGCCATCTCTTTCAGCTTCTCCCACGTAGATTCAAATTTTGCTCTATATTTTTCCTTATCAAAATAATTATGATTTCTTAGCCCATCATTACCGTTTTGAATTTTAAATGTGCCTTCGGCAGAGATATATTGAATTAGCAGAGATTCAATATCTAATGTTGCAGATTTATTATATTCATCATCTGTAATGATATGAATTCTATTAAGTTTTGCCCTATCTGGATTTTCATGGTGTTGTTTACTTCTCGAATACACACTTGTGGTCTCCCCAATATAGAGCTCCTTCCCGTCTTCGATAACATACACGACAGGCCAGTTTCTACCAAACTTGTAACTTCTTATTTGTTCAAATTTATCTTTATCAAATTGAAAAGTTTTAATTTCTGACATATTTTATAGTTCAGTATACTTAGTATGTTTGCCCTTTGCTTTTTCAACTGGATACTTATCTTCATTCTTCTTCATTTTTTTATGTAGAGCCTCTAATACATCGATGTCAAGATCCTTACTCATCAAAAGAACCCAATACAAAACATCAGCTAACTCTTCGCTTATTTCTTCTTTGTTTGTTTTTGCATAAACTTCCATTTCCTCCTTGTTTTTCCACTGAAAATGCTCTAGTACTTCTGCCGCTTCAAGCGCAAGCGAAATTGCACAGTCTTTTGGGTTATGGAATTGCTTCCAGTCTCTCGCATCCCTGAAAGCCGTTATTCTGGTGGTTAAATCTTCGATTTTTTGCATAAAATTATAAGCCGTGTTGGTAACTCAAAGTATACCCCTAATAAATTTTTATTACAAAAAGTCCACTATCAATCTAAGAAAATTAAGTGAGGCTGTTGGCAAAAGAATTTCTTCCACCACCTTTTGTATTTAAAACTTCAAAAAAGGGGTGCTTAGAAATTTTCATGTTTTCGTTAGCATAACTATGAAAATGTGCCTAGAAACATAATTTTCATAGTTATTATGCAAAAGTGCCTTCATAAGTTATTGCGTGAGACCACCACCTCTAACAAAAGTAGCATTTTAGAATGCGGTTTTTGTTGCCTAAAAATACTCATTCATTTCCTTGCCTGTGGATAACTCAGCTTGAAAAATTTGCAATTCTTTCGTAAGTAGTGTATATTTTACTTACAAACGGCTTCGGCCCGACTCTGCCGCAAGGTAGAGGAAAAAGAGAAACTCAAGGTATTAATGCTTTGAGTTTTTTCTTTAGTTCATCAAAGCTTTCTTCGGGCATTGTACCAATGTGACGACTTAGTCTCTTTGCGTCAACTAAACGAATTTGTGACAATATCGCGAGGCTCGTAACCTCAGGTATGAATGAAAATGAGTAATAATAACACTCCGTCTTTTTGTTTAGCTTCTTTTTTGACTTTGTAAGTGGAATCGCCCAAAAGATTTCGTTGTTGAACTTACGAAAAACAACAACAGGTCTCAAAAATTCCTCCCCTCCGTCTTGCTCAAAACCTATATTCGAACCAAGGTAACAAAACCAAATTTCGCGCTCGTGAAAGAAGGGGCTCTTTTTGATTTCACTAATTTCTGATTTCTTCGAGTGCCACTCTTTATAATCTTTTTTCATGTTTATTTGAGGTAGTATAACATAAGTATCAACTTGCAATTCTTTATTCGTCCTACGGGAATTTTCACTCTTTTGCAACCATAACCGTGAAAATCTGCCTAAAAACACAATTTTTCACGGTTATTAGCGACGTAGACGAATTATTTGCTTTTGAATAAGTAGATTTTGAACCAGCAGGTTCACGTCCTGGACGCAGTCGCTTGACCGCAGACTCTTGGACGAAGACCTCAGAAAAAAATAACTCACTGTGGATTTTTAGTCACTGAGCCTGTCTCAACTTTTTTATTGTCTCCATTGCTATGGCGGGCTAATTAGTTCACGTCTTGTGTCGCTATGCGCGACACTGCGACGCGATTTTTAGCTTTTTTGTAAAGGAACGCTTCTCATTCACCATAATGACCTACTGGTCGCGCAAAAAACTTAAAATCGGCTGCGAGACCTGGATTCGAACCAAGATAACCGCCTCCAGAGGGCGATGTCCTACCATTAGACGATCTCGCAATATTCATCAGAATATTGCTACCATACCGCAAAATCCATGTTTTTTCAAGCAGTAAAAAATGAGTGGTCTCTTCTACATACGTATATATAGGCGTTCCATATTTATTTTTATACTTAAATTAAGCTCCGCTAGATAAATCCATCGTATCAAGAACATTCCATCCGTCAGCTTTCAGTCCTCGTATAGCACTACTAATACCATCTTGGTTGTTGCCGTACACCTTGAAAGTCTGCTTGCTGCTGTTTACTACCACGACCATTTCAAAAGTTTCGTTATTGAACTTTTTCAATTTTACGCTTTTCCCCTTTGCCTTAACATTCCCCTCGATAACACCTGGGGAGACCTCTACTCCAGCTTTTTTTAGAAGTTTTAAAATATCTTTGGACCCTTCGATAACCGTCGTGTGAGATCCCCTTTCATTGATATGCATTTTTTCCATAAAATTTCTTACACTCTTTTTAGCACATACATATCCTGACTAAAGCCACCGACGCCGACAAATTCTACAGCTGAATCACCAGCAAGAATAAATTCATATGGGCGACAGCTACTACACCCGCCAGTCTTCGTGGTAATATCATACGCTCCATGTGGGCAAACAAAAGCTTTTTCTACACCATCCCTCTTTGCGGTATCGCGCGCATCCTTCACCTTCAAGGCAACGTCAAGCACTTCCTGTCGAGCAATGTCTATATCTGGTAATTTCTTCTCAATAAGTTTGTCGCTTTCCAAATACCAGTAGCTCGCCTTTGTCACTTTGCGTTTTTTGTGAAGCGCGTCGCAAAGTAGTAGATAGATTGGAAGTTGGAGCGAGCCGTCCTTCTCCTCATTCTTCCCTGTTTTAAAATCTATAATATGGAGCGAATCAGTCTGTGGCAAATACTCAATCCAGTCAACAAGCCCATTCAAAATAATATTGTGTTCTTCGCTCAAATAAAAGTTGCATGGCATTTTGTCCTGTGGAAGCTTGATGCATTTATTCACGAGAAAACGCGGATCGCAAGTCACTTTTTCAAGCATAACTTTTCCGCGAATTTTAAATTCTGCTTCTTCCTCATCACCAGAAAAGCCGCCTTTCTTTCCAGAAACTTTTTTCCATTCTGCCTCATAAAGCGCGAGGAGGTCTCTATCCATCCGCGTGTCTGCCGGAAAATCCGCTAGCCCTTCTAGAACCTCATGCACTGCAATACCGAGCGACATATGCGGACTCACAATAGAAACTTTATGCCCAGTACGCGGATCCTTGTACATATTGTGCAGGTAGTATGAACGAGGGCACTTGATAAAGTCCCCCATTGACGAATGCGACACCCACACAGCTGTATATTTATCAGGCATAATTACTATTTTTGAAATACTATAGGAATCTCCATTGCGTCATCATGCTCTGGAAGTCCTGATGGATTGTCCTTCTTAAGAATGAGCGAGCCTCTGGTGCTATACACATCTTTATCTACAACGAATGCGATGGTTGCTTCAAATGGCACAAAATCTGTAGTCATCCAATCACTTTTTGCCTGTGCTATTCCTTGCGCAATAATGAGCCCGTCCCAATTTACAAGAAATACTGGGAAACTCGCTTCGAAGAACCAGTTTCCACGCGCCTGCCCCTTAATAAGTAACGGACTTTGTATAATTTGGTTTGGGCGTGGGCTATCCAGACGAATAATGTTCGCTTTTTCCAACTCGTTGCCAATGTTTTCGGTAAATGTTTTTCCGTCATACCGACACTGACGCGGGTAGCTTTCCATAATAAGGCTTCCTGTTGCGTAACACTCTGCAAAATTTGTTACTACTACCAATTTTTCCTTCCCAGCGAGTCTCCATGATACAATAAAATTGATGGTTATAATTATTGTGGCAACTATAATAAGTATCTTTTTCATGATCGCTATTTTTTCTTAAACATCCCTACGAAAACTATTTAACCTTTTTATTACGAACAATGGCCGCTTTTATAAACGCGGAAAAAAGTTTATGTGTTGCTAGAGGACGCGCCTCAAACTCTGGATGAAACTGCGCGCCAAGGAAGAAGGGATGTACGCTTGCTGGTAGCTCGGCAATTTCCATGAGTCTACCATCCGGTGATCTGCCTGAGAATACGAGCCCCTTTGACTCAAGGGCTTCAATGTATTCTGGGTTCACTTCAAAGCGATGCCTGTGTCGCTCAACGATCCTGTCTTCGCCATATACGTTGCGCGCTATTGTTCCTTTTTTGAGCACTGCTTCGTATGCTCCTAGACGCATGCTCCCACCAAGATTACCACTTTTAATATTTTCTTTTTGTCCTTCCATAATATCAATGACTATATGTTTTGATTTTGGGTCAATCTCGCGTGAAGTTGCGTCATTGAAACCAAGTACGTTTCTCGCATACTCAATGACGGCTAGCTGCATACCATAACAAATACCAAAGTATGGAATCTTGTGCTCTCGTGCAAAACGAATAACATTAATCTTCCCTTCTACACCTCGCGAACCAAAGCCTCCTGGAATAAGTATGCCATCAAACCCAATAAGCTCTGCAAGTGGTGGGTTCTTTCCTTCAAAAGTATCTGCACTGAGCCATACGAGTTTTGCTTTTTTACCTTGGTGAATGGCTGAATATTTGAGTGCTTCGATAACCGACAAATATGAGTCTGAGAGAACATAATCACCAGTATCAAAATATTTTCCAACTACAGCAATACGCACCTCATCTTTCACTTTATTTGCCTTACGCGCAAATGCTTCCCATTCTTTCCATACAGCTGTCGTGCCGCGTGATTTTAGATTTAGACGCTTCAAAATTTTTTCACCAAGCTTATCTTTTTCAAAGTTCACTGGAACGTCATAGATACTATCTACATCGGGAGCAGATATTACGCTTTCAGGAAGTACATTGCAAAAAAGCGCGAGTTTTTCTTTGCGCTTATTATCTAGCGCAATATCGCTACGCGCAATAATAAAATCTGGTTGAATCCCGGCACTATTGAGAGCACGTACTGCATGCTGTGTAGGCTTTGTTTTCATCTCCCCTACCTTTGAAGGAGTAGGCAAATAACTCACAATGGCGAAAAGTACATCATCTGGGTTTTTGATTTTAAGCATTCGAGCCGTTTCGAGAAAAAGAATATTCTCGTACTCGCCTACAGTACCTCCGACCTCAATAACGACAATCTCGGCATTTGCCTTGTCTACCGCGTTATTTATACGGTTAATCACCTCGTATGGAATATGTGGCACAACCTGCACGCACTTACCCTTGTATGCGAGTGCCCGCTCTTTTTCAATGACCGAGAGGTACACACGCCCAGTCGTCATGTAATTATCACGCGAGAGAGAGGTCTCAAGAAAGCGCTCATAATTACCCATGTCCTGATCCGTCTCGTCGCCGTCTTTGAGCACAAACACTTCGCCGTGCTCAGTCGGGTTCATCGTGCCAGCGTCCACGTTCACATATGGGTCAATCTTCATTGCCGTTACCCTATACCCATGAGACTGCAATATCTTGCCAATAGAGGAAGTTGTTATCCCTTTGCCGACTCCAGAAATCACGCCACCTACCACAAAAATATACTTGCGTGTTTTCTTTTTCATAAGTGAACGTTATTTTGATGTTAAATATTTTCGAACCGCGAGATAGCTGGAAACTGCGCCAAGCGCTATCCCAGAAAGAATTATAATAACGAATATTTGCACGAAGTTTGCAACAAAATAGTGCAGCAGGTCGACACCACCATAAAATACCTGTGTCGTATTTTTGAGCCAGTAAGTGACAGGATAAAATAAAATGAGTGTCAAAAATGCAGCAACGAGTCCATACAAGATTCCCTCAACAACAAACGGTCCGCGCACGTATTCATTACTACCACCCACAAGGCGCATCACCCCTATTTCATCACGAGCAATAAAGATAGCAAGGCGAATAGTGTTAAATGTAATTAGTATAGAAATACCAATCATCATAGCCGTGATAATGCCGCCAAGCTTTTTCACCCCGATAATAATTTTTGAAAGACGGTCAATAGCTACTTTGTTGTCATTGTAGTTTACTTTGCTTACTATCGAAAGCGTACTCCCTGCTGAAAGCTCGGATTTATTTGAAAGAAAATTTGAAATACCTTCATATTGCGATGGCTCCTTTGCCTTTATCGTAAGTGTTGCTGGCAATGGATTGTCTCCTATTTCATCAAGTGCCTGGATGATGCGATGGTCGTTTTCGTGACGAATTCGAAAATTCTCTAGAGCTTGCTCTCGTGAAATATATGAAACTGATTTAACCTCTGGAAGAATTTCAATTTTTTCCTTTAGACTCAAAATTGCGGGTTCTGTGGCTTTTTCGTCCACATAAATATTAATATCGATCTTGTCCTGAAGATCTTTGAGTGCGGTACCGAGGAATGCCGTGATTAAAAGCGTAGAAGCAATCATAAAAAGCGCGACTATCATTACAAATACAGCAGAAAGCGAGACACTGCCGTTTCTCCAAAAACTTATGAATCCTGCTTTTATAATTCGTTTGATAGTTGTCCAAAACATAATGTTATACATATTGTATCACGTGTCACACTAATTCCTAAAGTGCATATTTGCCAGTCGAATCGTCACGAATGATTCTACCGTGGTCCATTGTAATAACGCGTTTCCCAAGAGCCTCTACTACGCCCTTATTGTGAGTCGTTAAGATAACCGTTGTCCCCATATCATTAATTTTCTTTAAAATTTGTACGATTTCGTAAGTGTTGATTGGATCAAGGTTCCCTGTTGGTTCATCGGCAATAATCAAGTCTGGCTGATTCACAATAGCGCGCGCAATAGCGACACGTTGCAACTCGCCTCCAGAAAGCTGTCGAGGAAAGTTCCACATTTTTTTTGTGAGATCAACAAGTTCTAGTACATGAGGGACATCTGATGCAATTTCCTCGTCTGCTTTACCTGCGACCTCCATTGCAAATGCCACGTTTTCATACGCGGTCTTGTTGGGAAGGAGGCGAAAATCTTGGAAAATAACACCTATACGACGACGAAGCTCTGGCATATCTTTTGCCTTAATTTTTTTAATATTAACAGAGTCGAAGGACACACTTCCAGTCGTTGGATTGTCTTCGCCCAAAAGTAGCTTCACGAGAGTCGTCTTGCCGGCACCTGAATGCCCAACAATTGAAACAAACTCTCCTTGTTTTATTGAAAGTGTTACACCATTTAGCGCTACAGTGCCATCTTGGTAGGATTTTGAAACATTGTCGAAGTAAATCATCGGTTAAGTATATTATAAATCACGTTCTGCTTCAATGAATTGCATTATCTCGCCATCTTCTAACACTGCGTCAACGTTTGATGTCTCTACATTAGTACGATGATCCTTCACCATCTTGTACGGGTGAAGTACATATGAGCGAATTTGATTCCCCCATTCTATTTCTGTAGTCTTACTGATATACATGCCACTCTCAGTTGCCTTTCTTTCATCGTCCTGTTTTTTAAAGAGTTTTCCTTTTAGTATCTGAATTGCCTTTTCACGATTTTGCTCCTGAGAGCGCTCGGTTTCGACATGCACGGCTATTCCTGTGGGAACGTGTACCACACGCACTGCAGTCTCGCGCTTGTTTACATTTTGCCCACCAGGACCAGACGAACGACTAAACTCAATCTTTATATCATCAGCAGGAATAACCATCTCATCACTTCCGCTATCCCTGAAATCTGGAATAACTTCAACCATTGAAAACGATGTATGCCGAAGCTTCTTTGCGTTGAATGGCGAAATACGAACAAGACGGTGGACACCTGATTCATTTTTTAGCATTCCGTATGCATTTTTCCCATGGATTTCGAGTGTGATATTGCGATATCCACCATGGTCGTTCTTATTTTCGTGAAGAAGCTTTGCTTCAAAATTTTGCTTTTCAAAAAACTTCAAGTACATACGAAGGAGCATTCCAGAAAAATCTTCCGAGTCATCCCCGCCTGCGCCGGAGAAAATAGTCATTACTGCATTACCGCGATCATATTTGCCGACACCGGCAATTTTTTCTTTAAGCTCTGCAATTTCCTTTATAACAGCCTGTGCCTTAGTCTTGTCCGTCCAAAAATCAACATCGGACATACTAGCCTCGAGATCATTTATTTTTGCACGCATTTCTTCTTTTGTTAAAATCATTAAGCTGAGTATATCATTCTGCAATACTGTTGACAAACAGTATTATTATTGCTATAATTAAAAAAGTTAAGAATTAGAATTAGTTACTTTTAAGTCAGCAATATTTGATTAATGTTTTTTAAAATGAATGTGGAGGTTTATTTTGAACCATAAAAACCAAGGAATCAATCAAAACGATGGTGTAGCGTTAGGAATTGTGTTGAGTGTACAAACAGGAAAAATCATTCTTGTTAAAAACATTCAGCATAAGGATCCGAAATGGAGGATTCCTGGGGGGACTATAAAAACCGAAAATAACGAACTGCCGATGAATGCATTCGTGCGCGAAGTTGGCGAGGAAACTGGCATACAGCTTGATCAAAATTCTGTGGTCTTCTTAATGAGGATATTATCGAGAAACAAAAACCCCCACTACTATCATGTTTTTGGAGGGTTTGTAGACGACTTTTCGAATTTGAATACTGGACCAACCAAAGAGGAGGACAGTGATGCTGTTTTAATTGCGCATGAATTCACAATAGATGAAGTAACACCGAAGATAATGCTTCACCCTCATTTCATAATGTTGAGAGAGGGACTAAAAAAAATTCATTCATTGTGATCAAAACAAGAACGAGGCAAACTTTGCCTCGTTCTTTTTCTTTGAGCCAACCCCGGGAATTGAACCCGGAACCTACGGTTTACGATACCGTTGCTCTACCAATTGAGCTAGGTCGGCTTACACCTTCTTTTTTACTAACAAACGAGCTTCCTGCGATCTTCGGCTCTGCACGCGATTAATCCGTCCATTACCTTTATTTAATGCGGCATACGTTGGGGAAATTGCATCACAATTTGGACATATTAGACGCAGGTTACTTTCAGTATTATTGCGCCATTTCCCATCAATATGATCTGCAACAAGAGGAACCTGACCTGTCTTAACATTAACCTGCGCCCAACTACAAATGACACATCTATTCCCATACTTTTCTCGCAAGTAGCGTTTGATATGAGTGGACACTGTCCCAAGACTAGATAACCCGCTAACCGTTCCAGCCTTCCAGTCTATAATATACGATTTATGCTGGTACGCAAGCTGACAAACATTACTACAATATTTATACCCTGCACGTGCGGGCTCCCCACCACAATTCTGGCACTCACCCCTTGGCATTTTTAGATTAGACATACGCTAAATTATACACAGCACGCAGACCAATAGCAAATCTAGAATGTGGTCGTTAATTAAACTAAATCTTATTTGGAGCCGATGTCCGGGATTGAACCGGAGACCTCGTCCTTACCAAGGACGCACTCTACCAACTGAGCTACATCGGCTTATTTTTATTCGCACATCACAGACAGTTATTGTCTTCTTGCAGACCTACCAAAACACCTACATCGGCTCACTGACACTTCGACACGATACACTATTTAGCCCATTTTTTCAATCCTAAATACAAAAATTACCCAGCGCAGCAGCGTTAGGTAATTTTTGTATTTGCGCGGTCGATGGGACTTGAACCCACGACCTCCCGCGTGACAGGCGGGCGCTCTAACCAGCTGAGCTACGACCGCAAATTTTTCTCACATGCGCATTCTAACAGGAAACTGTCCGCAAAACAAACCTGCGGGTGTCGACGGCGATTCAGCTGAATCGTGTCTTGGACACAGGGACTTATCCCACCAGAACAAATCATGTATTTGATTTGAATTTCGACACCAGAAAAACTCATCAATGAGTTTTTCTGGTGTCGACGGGTGGGATCGAACCACCGACCTTGGCTTTATGAGTGCCATGCTCTAACCAACTGAGCTACGCCGACATTATCTTATTCTAGCTGCCGGCATTTTTGTAATTTTCGTGTTGCGGGGGCCCGAATCGAACGGGCGTCTTCAGGTTATGAGCCTGATGAGATACCGCTTCTCTACCCCGCTATATGAATTTGTATAATAACATTTATGTTAAATTTTGCAATAGCCGCCGTATCCACTTCTGTTTAAACATTCTGCATTCTGTATTCTCATTTCAATATTCTACCCTACAGATATCCAAGCTCCTTAAAGGCGTTTCCGAACTGCGACACAGCGTTTCGTGCCATTTTTTGAGTAAGCTCCATATCAATAGCGCCACCGTGTGCGATCTGATTGCGAAGTCTGTGCGCATCCCACACCTCATTATATGACGATATCCTGGTAGAGCTCATTGTTTTCAATTTGTCGGCAACTGTCGTTCCAAGATATCCTTGATCATCAAGAACCTCATTAAGAATGTTATCTGCCTCTAGAATTGCCAGCTTCCATTCGGCAGGGTTTTCTGAGTTTACGTGGTCCAATATCACCTGCCACTGGGCGATTGCCTGTTTTTCGACAGTCTTTTCGTGATGAACAGGTTCGTATTTTTCATGCTCTGCATGGTGGACTTCACGAATTTTTAATGTCGCCCAAAAAGCACCCGCTAGAAATACTATACCGAGCACTGCAAATGTATTTTGCAAAGAAAGCACGATATTTTGAGCAGTAGTTAACCTAGCATCAATACCAAAAAATGAAAGCACGTTGGACATCATTTCCCCTGAAACTACAGTCTCGAGACTGACTGGTGTAATGTTGGTACTCACATACATCAAAACAAGCGCTGTGACAACAATCGCTGCATCGCGAAACATTGTATCCTTTGGAGCTGGTGCGTGTTCTGCCATACGTTAAATATTATTATCTCCAAGCATTTTTTCAAAGTCCTTCCCTGTTGCAAAAAGTGCATCCTCGCCAAAATGTGGCGCAATGAATTGAATCCCTAGCGGGAGTAGAGCATCCCCTTCTTCAACAAAACCAGACGGTATTGAAATAGCTGGGACTCCAGCAATATTCACTGGTACAGTAAAAATATCTGCAAGGTACATCTGTAATGGGTCACTCGACTTTTCACCGATTCTGAATGCTGGTGTGGGGGTGGTAGGTGTTGCAATAATATCAACATCTCGAAATGCCACTTCCAGTGTTTTCTTGATGACCTCTCGAGCAGCAACAGCTTTGCTGTAATACGCGTCGTAGTAGCCAGAAGAAAGCACGTAGGTGCCGAGGAGAATGCGACGGCGTACTTCGCCACCAAACCCCTCGCCACGAGAGCGCATATAATCATCAAGTAAGTTTGCGCCGTTTGCATGGTATCCATAACGCACACCATCAAAGCGCGCGAGATTTGAAGAAACTTCAGCAGGCATCAAAATATAGTAAATAGACAGACCTTGCTTGAGGGAAGCTAGGTTAATTTCCTTTACTTCATACCCTAACTTTTTCATCTTCTCGATTGACTCCTCAAAATTTTTCAAAACACGCGGATCAACTCCTTTTGCATTCACAAACTCTGTTGGTACACCAATTACCTTCGGTTTCTTAGGTTCTTTTTTAGCAAGATTGTCAGGGTTGCGTCCAAGACGTTCGTCCGACGACACGAAATCTGGTGATTCGCCTGCTGGTTCAGATGTGCTATCCATTGGATCATACCCTTTTATGCAATCAAAAATAATTTCTGCATCTTCGACTGTTTTCGCAAATGGGCCGGCTTGGTCCAGCGAGCTCGCCATTGCAATAATTCCAGAGCGTGACACACTGCCGTATGTTGGCTTGAGTCCAACCACTCCACAAAAAGCTGCTGGTTGGCGAATAGAACCTCCAGTGTCTGTACCAAGCGCCCCAAGCGCAGAACCAGAAGCCAGCGCTGCTGCAGAACCGCCTGATGAGCCACCTGGCACACGTGTTTTGTCATGTGGGTTTTTTGTTACACCAAAAGCAGAATTCTCTGTCGAGCCCCCCATTGCAAACTCGTCCATGTTTGTACGGCCAATGAATACAGCTCCAGCATCACGAAGTTTTTTTGTCACGAACGCATCATATGTTGCTGTGTAATTCTCAAGCATTTTTGAAGACGCACTCGCTATTTTGCCCTTGATCAAAATATTATCCTTCATGGCGATAGGAATGCCTGTCATCATTGTTGAGCGTCCATCATCTATCATTTTCTGTGCAACTTCAACCTGCTCTCGCACATCATCAAAAATTTCAAGATACGCATTAAGGTCGCGCGCTCCATCTGCTACTTTGAGTACTGCTTCCACAAGTTCAAGCACGCTCATTTTTTTACTAATGAGTAGCTCGTGTGCTTGCTTGATAGTAAGATTTTTAGCATCCATAACTTACAATATTTTCTTTACGAATACTCGATTACCATCTCGAACAGGTGCTTGCGCAAGAATGTCCTCAGTAAACATTCCTGACTCATGTGGTTCATCATCTGCGCGCATTACATTGCGAGGTTCTCCAACTTCTGGCATGCCAATATCGTACCCTTCGTTTGATATTTGCGACACATAGGCCAAAATATCCTCCAAATCATGCTGAAGTGTTTTTTTCTCATTATCTGAAACTGCGATTCGAGCGAGCCCAGCAAGGTGCTCAATATCCTTTAGTTCAATAGCCATGCCTGATATTCTAACACGAGAACGCCTCTCGTGCGAGAGGCGTTCTCGTGTTATGTCACTTTCGTCCCCACCCCTAGAACTGCTGATACCTCCCCTTGCAATCTGCTGGACAAGTAAGGATAGTTTCTGAGCCGTTGCAGGTATTGTCTCCACAGGAGGTGGCAGGAGTACATGTGATGGTTGCTGTGGAGCAGGCGCGGTAGGCAGTGCCGGTGTATTCTGGCGTTGGACAGAGGCCAATTTGAATACCGGGCTGGTTTGTGAGTTGTGATGGGTCAGGTGGAGTGAGGCATGTTGCAGAGGTTGCGCATGTTGGAGCCCATGAACCAGAAGAGTCTACTACTCCTGCTGTACATGGTTGAGGGTCTGACACAGTGATAGTGTATGTTGTCCATGCTGAGTTGTTACCCCAAGTGTCTTGAGCTAGGACTCTGACTGTGTAGGTACCGGGTGTTGCCCAAGACTTAGATGCTGATTGTGATACTCCGGAGTTTACATATGTCATACTCCCAGGTGGTGGGACTGAACCGTATGGCATCCACAGATCTGTTCCGTCTGAATTCCAGTCTACCGCATAGCTGATTTGCTCCACTTGTGGGTCTGTTGATACGAAAGAGTATGTTCCGCTCTGTCCTGTGACTAAAGTGGAGGGTCCAGAGATTGTGGGAGAGGTTGGGGTGGATGATGTAATAGTAATAACACGTGACGGACAATTTGTTGACCAGGTGCCTTGAGAATCTTTTACACGAAGATATATAGTACGAGTGCCTTGTGTTGGAGTTGAGAGATTAAAGCTTGACGCAGATGATAGAAGGGTTCCTGTAGTACAGTTACCTTCACGCCATTCGTAGCTTATTATCAGTGGTTGAAAAATACAATTTGTTCCAGATAGCGTGTAATCGGCTGGGCAGGAGTATGTATCATTCGTGCATTGATAAGTAAAGTGGAAAAGTGAATCTATTTGACCTGGAGTATATTGAATTGCTACTAAATACCCACTTGAATATCCCCCAGATTGACAGAGAGACGGGATCACAGATGGTCCAGCCATGTTGGCATAATTTTGTACTGACCCAACATTTACAGATGTTAGCGTTGCTGGTATTGAAGTAGAAGGAATTGGTGTTCCACTACCAGAAAAAGCAACTGCTGTATTTTGAGAAACAGAGGTGTCTGTTGATGGTGCAGAAATATATGCTGTTGGCGTAGCTATAGATGCCGTGTAAGTAGCGCTAACCGTACATGCTCCAGTGATGGCTCCAGTGGTGTAGGTGGTGCCGGAGAGTGAACCACCGCAACCTGAAGCTGAGGCTGTATAGCCAGCGTTTGGAGTTACGGTGAAGGTGGTGGTGTTGCCGTATGTGACCACACGTGATGCTGGGGAGATGGTACCTCCTGCTCCTGCTGTGGCGGAGACGGTGTAGGAATTTAACGAGTACGTACCACTAAAACTTATCGTACCGCCGGAGGTAAGGGTGAACGACTGAGATGCTGGCGTTGTGTACCCAGCTATCGCGCCCCAGGTAATAGTATACGTCCCAGTCGGCTGTGAAACTGATGTTTGAGAGGTGCCAGAGCCAGTTATTGCTGCTGGGCCAGTGATACTCCAGGAGGATGAGATGTTTGAGTAGACAGAGACAGTGCCAGTTGGTAATACTGCGACAACCTTCGTAACGGTGTTATCGCTCGGATTAGCGGTCCACATGTTTGTTCCATCAAAGGCAATATTACATGGATTAGCACCAGTTCCTGTATATGTTGTCATGGCACCTGTGGGAGAAATTTTTGTGACACTATTATTGCTATAATTCCCTGTCCACATATTTGTTCCGTCGAAAGCAATACCGCAAGGGCCAGCACCTGTTCCTGTATATGTTGTCATGGCACCTGTGGGAGAAATTTTTGTGACACTATTATTGCCATAATTTGCCGTCCACATATTTGTTCCATCGAAGGCAAGTTGGTATGGATTAGCACCAGTTCCTGTATATGTTGTCATGGCACCTGTGGGAGAAATTTTTGTGACACTATTATTGCTAAAGTTTGCTACCCACATGTTTGTACCATCAAATGCAATCCCTTCCGCTAAAGAGCCTGTGCCATAATATGTTGTCATTGCGCCTGATGGAGAAACTTTTGTGACACTCGTTGGACCATACGTATCTGGATAAACTTCACCTGTATAAGGATCGTAGCCACCTGCAGTATATCCATCGTTTACTGTCCACATATTTACACCATCAAACGCAATATCCCATGGACCAGCTCCTGTACCAAAATAATCGGTCATAACTCCTGACGGAGAAACCTTTGTAACAGTATCACCAACGTAACCTACTACCCACATATTGGTCCCATCAAAAGCAATGCCAACAGGAAGCCCGCCATTTGACATTGATAGATATGATGTTGCAACACCTGATGGTGAGATTTTTGCAGCCCTAAACCCATTAACATTTGATGACACCCACATATTGGTTCCATCAAAGACAATGTCGGACGGATAGACAACGCTTGTTACATTATATGTAACCATATCTCCTACTGCTGCCAATACTATGGAAGGTAATGCCGCAAATGCAAATATCGTGGTGAGAATTATTTTCTTAATCATTTCTTTAATACACTAATACTCACCTGCGACTTCACAGAAACCCCATCGGAGTCGTGGCTAATAGTCACATTAATATCATTGCTTTCTTTTGTGCCATAGATAGAGGAAAGTTTTTCGCTCTCGTATTTGTTGGAAACGATCCAATTTTGTTTTTCAAGAAAATCAGCATAGAGAGTGTAGTTTTCTTTGACTGTTTTTGTGGAAGGAAAAACGATAGTAAGCTGTTTTTGTCCTTCATAATTTAAGCTGTAACTCTGCTCTACTTCTACACCTTCTTCAGTGGGGATGTCGGTTGGGAAATCGCTTGGTAGTTCTGAACCAAAATCTGTCTTTTGTACTTCTTCTTGTGCTATTGGTGTCTGTTCTGCTATAGGTTGTTCTACATCTTTCACACTTTGTTTATACATAACAAAAGTGATTGCGATCAGAAAGATGACACTAAAGATTACTAGTACAATATTTCTTTTGTTCATATTTTGAATTATATCATATTTATAAATTCCTTTTCATCAAGAATTGGGACACCGAGCAATTTAGCTTTATCAAGTTTGGACCCTGGATTTTCGCCAGCAACAACATAGCTTGTTTTTAATGAAACACTTTCAACGATCTCACCACCAAGTGCGCGAATTTTTGCTTTTGCGTCGTCGCGGTGCATTGTAGAAAGTGTGCCTGTGAGCACAAAAGTTTTCCCAGAGAAAATTCCTTTCTCCGCCTTGCGTTCTGGATTTACTATTTTTGTTTCTGAAAGCAAGCGGTCTAAGAGTGCGCAATGATGCGTATCTGCAAACCAACCAGCAAGCGACTGCGCCACCACTTCTCCTACGCCGTAAACCGCATTAAAGTCTTCAAGTGAAGCTTTACGGATCTTTTCTAGCGATCCAAAGTGCTCTGAAATATCATGTGCGGTCTCCTCCCCTACGTGCTCGATCGATAGTGCAGTTAAAAACTTTCCGAGTGTTATCGTGCGAGCATTATCGATTGCTTCAATTAAATTTTTTGCAGAAAGCTCTGCGAAGCGTGGAAGTGCCAGCACATCACCAACAGTCAGGGTAAATAAATCATCAAAGTTGCTGATAAGCTCGGCATCGAGAAGCGCGTCGATAACCTTTGGTCCGCATCCGTCAATATCAAAACCTTTCTTTGATACAAAGTAATAAAACTTGCGACGCTTCTGGGAGAACATGTTTTTGTTTGTGCATCTGTGTGCAGCTTGACCAGGAATACGCTCAATTGGACTCGTTGTGCCGTCTGTATCCTCGATGTATTTTGGAAATATAAACTTTTTTTCTTTGCCTGTGCGCATTTCTTTTACTACTTGCACTATGTCAGGAATCACATCTCCTGCCTTTTGCAAAATGACCGTATCGCCAATCCTCACATCAAGGCGAACTATCTCATCTTCATTATGAAGTGTAGCGCGCGATACTACAGAACCTGCAACCGACACAGGTCGCAAATGCGCGACTGGTGTCACCACGCCTGTACGCCCGACTTGGAGCACGATATCCTCTAGCACGGTTGTAACCTGCTCCGCTGGAAACTTGAACGCAATACCAAAACGTGGAGCCTTGCCAGTGTAACCAAGAGCGTCCTGGTATTTTTTCTCATTTACTTTTACCACAATGCCATCAACCCAGTAATCTTCTTTTGGCGCCTTCTTTTGCCACTTCTCCCAAAATGAAATCACTTCTTCTATTGTCTTGCATTCAGTAAAATGCTTGTTTACCTTGAACCCTAGTTTCTGCAAAAGCGATAGTTCTAGGGTTTGTTTGTTTGGGATTTCTATGTCTAGTACACCTATGTCATATATAAAAACATCGAGGGTGCGCGATTTTACAATACTAGAATCCAACTGTCGCATTGTGCCAGCAGCTAGGTTTCTGGGATTTGCAAATGGTGTGTGCCCAGCTTTTATTTCTTCTTTGTTTAAACGTTCAAGGGTAGACTTTGCCATCCATACTTCCCCTTCAAACACACCTGAAACCTTTTTATTAAGCGATAAAGGTATTGATTCTATCATCTTTGCATTTGCCGTTACATCCTCACCAAAAGTTCCGTCACCACGTGTGGCGGCAGTTACAAGCATGCCTTCTTCGTATGTAAGCACGACTTTAAGCCCATCAATTTTTAGTTCACACACGTACGATGGCGTGACCGTGTGACCGAATGAATCCTTAAGAAACCTTTTTACACGTGTATCAAAGTCCAGCATTTCATCTGGTGAAAAGGCGTCATTGAATGACCATTGTGGAACAGTATGCTTAACTTTTTTGAAACCTTTGAGCGGGGTACCTGCCACGCGCTGGGACGGCGAATCATTGGTAATAAGATCTGGGTATGCAGACTCGATAAGTACCAGCTCGTGCTTGAGCGCATCGAGCGCCTCTGGCGAGATTTCGGACTTATTGAGCACGTGATACAGATATCGATGATGTTCGATTGTTTTACGCAATTTTCCCAACCGAGCGATCGCATCGGATTTCGTTTTTGGAACCTGATTATTCATACTCTAGTAGTCGATACGAAGTCCTCTTTCAACACGGCGCGGGTCGGTAGTAGAGCAAGTGTTGTACCCGCGTGAACGAATTGTTGTAAATGGATATGCTACATTTTTTGTAATTTCAACAGTAACACAAACAGGTGTGCTCATTGAAAATGTCGTCGTTATATTCAATGATGGATTCCATCCAGAAACAGTATATCCAAAACACGGAGCAGACGTAACCGCAGCCTGATGTGTATCCCAATATATAGCGCACTCTAACCCAGAATCCGCGGCAGAAAACGCTGTTTGAGCGTGCTTCCAAAATGACGCAAAAACAAGCTCCTTGTATGTGCGATTGTATACACCGAGACCAACAGCAAGGACTACACTTGAAACGAGGATTGCGATTAGAAGCACTGCTCCTTTTTGTTTTTCTATTTTTATCATGGTCTTAATTTAAAAATATACTCAGTCACAGTGATCGACCTCGTATCCCCACCGGTTTTCCATGTGACCGTTGATACGATTCTCTTTTCACGTCCGGGAGCAATGTCAGCAATTGCTACTGTACGACTAGTAAATTGCGTTTCAACACTTCCTACACCCTGTGTTCCTTGACTATAAAAACCATTAGAATTTTTGTAGACCTTTGTATCACATAATGCGCACGCAATCATTGAAAATGATGGCGCGTCTACCACATAGGTTCCTGCTGTAATCCCGCTATCCCACGCAGTTACAGTAGCGGGAACCTCGTTTGCGAGCATATTCGAATCTCTCTTTTGGCGTACCATTTCAATCCCCTCCTGAGCTAGGTTTATTGCAAGCATTTCATCTTTTGCATAATAAATCTGATGCAGTGAATTCCCGATTATCGATATTGGACCAACAACCGCGATTAACAAAATCGCAATTGCAACAAGTGCCTCAACAAGAGAGAAGCCACTACGGGTAGAATGTAGAATGTCGAATGTCGAATGTCGAAAAAACTGAACGATATATTTTAGATTCAATATTCTATTCTTTAAATATTCCATATTCAATCTCTTATATTCTGTTGGTTTACATATCATATGGGCGTTGTGTTACTACTGTTTGAATACTAAAAGCTGACTTACCAGCTGTATTTGGCAGATCAGCACCAATAGACCCATCTATCGTAACCACAACGACCGGTTGTGACCTATCTGGAAAAACAGCACTTCCAGATACTGCAAATTTCAAACTTTTTATATCAATCTCTGGGCTCGTCGCTATCATTGGGACCGTAGTACCGCCCTCTTCACGAAGAAGGCAACCCTGTGTGGATGTGTAAAAAGTACTCCCGCATCCGCTAGATGCAGTCCCGCTCACTATCGCCCCCGACCCTACACCTCTTTTGTATATGAAGTTTACGCCATTTTGACTGGTAAATGAAAAAGCTGTTCCCGATGCGCAATCGCCTGCACCAACACAACCATACGCGTATCCAGTTTTTATTTTTCTCATCATATCCTCGAGAGCAAGGTTTAGATTATCTGTAGCAATGCGAGTAGCGCGGGATTTTCTGTCGGCATTTATTACAGAAAGAAATGCGCTCGTTGCTATAAAAAGTACGATAGTAAAAAGACCAAGCGACACGATCATTTCTACGAGAGTGAATCCTTTTGAATTTTTTGATAATAATAATTTCATTTTACCTGAGAGATATTTGCCCAGCCTTGCTTATTACAATATTTGCCGTTCTGCCAGAGATTGCATGCGTGAGTGTAACGCTCGCAGAATCATAAGAGTTTGCAGGATTTACAACTTCTGCAATAAAGGCAAGAGGGTCAGGTCGTCTAAAGGTGACAGTCACAGCGCTACCACACGTTCCTACTGGCCCTGGGCACGAGAGCGCGCTTACTGATATTTCGCTATTCCACGCGATACGCTCGATAACACTATCAGTCCCTTGCGTAAACATTCGGTCGTTATTTGTATCAACAAAAAGTGTGATGCCGTTTTTTAGAGTCCCAGAGGTTGAAAAATATACACCATAGGTGCACTCAAACGCAGTCCCCCCAGTACACACTGCTGGGTTGCCTTTCCCCCCCGCTCCATACACCTGCGCTTGTCGGAGAGCCAGGACTACATCCTCTGAGGCATTTGCAAATGGCGCGCTCGTATTGTATGTATTGTATTTTGCTAGGACAACGCCGGTTAAAACAGTAAAAATAGATATTGAAACAAGTAGCTCGATAATGGTGAAACCTCGCCCAGAAGCATGAGTCGAGGATTTAATGACTAATGTTGAAAGTGACAGCTTCATAGGAAATTGAGGAACATAAATGACCCGTCAAAAAAGTTCACTCCAGTAAAGTATACTATAAAAACAGCAAGTATAAGGAACGGACCGAACGGGATTTCGCTTTGCATGGACAGTTGAGTGTTTGATAAGAACGCTGGCGCTACCTTTTTTAACTTTTGACTAGCTCTTTGCAGCCCCATTATTGCGAGCGCATACACGGCACCTACCCAAAATGCGAGCATTACAGCAGACCCACCAAGTGTCGCCCCGAGAAACCATCCTATACCGAGCGCGAGCTTGCCATCACCGAGACCGATCCAACGCCCTCTCGACACAAACCATAATGCCCAAAATGGAAAGAATAACATTGGCCCGGCTATGAGTGTCCAATAGTATGGGAAATGAAATGCGCGCGAAATATCGACAGCAAGGAAAAACTTTACAAGCCCAAGAACTGCAAAAAGCACAGCCAAGCCGTCTGGTATAATTTGATGACGCAGGTCATACACCGCTATCGCGAGCAATGTTGAAAAGATGGCAAGTAAAATAACTGTTTCAGAGATTGGTTTACCAAGTAAAAAGACAGCGACAAATATAGCGCCGGAAATGGCCTCGACTATTGGATACTGCCACGATAACCTCACGCCACACTTTGCGCACCTGCCTCGCGAAACCAAAAAACTAAAAATCGGAACGAGTTGACGCCACGACAAAGTTTTCCCGCATGATAAGCATTGTGAACGGCCTGTAAGTGGTGATGTGCCACTGTTATAACGATAGATCACAACATTCAGAAAACTTCCAATAATAGTGCCCAAAATAAAAACCATAGCGATGTTTAAAAAATCCATGTGACTATTTTAACATAAAAATAAACAAACACCCGCGTATAGATATATACGCGGGTGTTTGTTTATGCATATTTTGAATATATGAATTATGGGCAAACTGTAATGGCCCCGACTGGTTTTGTAACCTGCTTAGACGCTCCTGCATTATCTACACACCAGGCGTCTGTTAGAGTACCCTTCAACCCAGCCCATGCTGTCCAGGTGTCTGATGCTTCACTACACTCGCCACCATTGCCACCAGTAGATGTTGCTGTAGCTAAGGCTGAGGCAATTTTAGTATCCGTACATACGCCAACATAAGTACTACCTGTATCGTAAACAAGTTCAGCTTGCGCGCGTATGTTTACCAAGTTTGATTTGATAGCCGCATCTGCGCCTTTCGTACGCGCTGTGTTGAGCGATGCCAAAACAACAGATGCGAGGATACCAATAATCGCGATAACGACCAAGAGTTCGATAAGTGTAAACCCACCAGAATTTTTCTTCAAAAAACTCATGAGGATAAGATCTTTTGATTTCATATAATGTTGCTCCACTGTATTTATTAATAAGTAATGCGTATTTATTGTACTATATGCGATATTTATATGCAAAACAAAACCCCGCATAAATGCGGGGTTTTGTTGAAAACTTTTTTCTACAAGAAAACTTAAACTAATTACGCTCCACAATCACCGTCTGCAGTACCTGAGTCTGTACCTGAAACTGAAGCACCGGAGCTGTCTACACACCAGTTGCCTGAAGTCTTTAGGGCTGATGACATTGACCATTTATCAGCTTTTTGCGTGCTTGTTCCACCAACAACACAAACTGGTGCTGAACCTGCTGCAGAAGTTAGAGCAGCGATTGTGTTTACAAAAACAGGGTCTAGGAATACTGAGGTTGCAGTAGTACAACCAGTAGCTGGTAGCGTTGCGATAGCTGCTGAGCTATAACCACTATTTGTATCATAGTAAAGCTCTGCTTGTGCGCGAAGGTTTGCCAAGTTTGCCTTGATAGCAGCGTCTGCGCCTTTTGAGCGTGCTGTGTATAACGACCAAGAGTTCGATAAGTGTAAAACCTTTTGATTTCATATTTTTATTAAACAATAAATAAACTAATAATTTTTTTGTGATGGAGACAGAGAGTGGCATGGCCATATCGCCACCCTCTCCCATTCCACACTCTTTCATTATACTACTAATGCTATTTTTAGTGCAAGAGGAGTTTTGGATGATAACACAAATGGAATATCGAATGTAGAACGTAATACCGGGTGAGTTGCCTTCGGCAACTCACCCGGTATTTATTCAATATTCCGAAACTAATATTCTATATTCTACTCTTAAGCATTCCCAGCAATTTGATATATAGGGATAAGAACAGACGCAAGCACTCCTCCAACACCAAGCCCGAGCGCAACTATCATAACTGGCTCGATCATCGAGATCACTGTGTTAATAGCGTTCAATACCTCACGCTGATAAAATACCGAGAGCTTTTGAAGAATGGTCCCAAGCTCTCCTGTTTCCTCACCCACCTTTACCATCTGTATCATTACATTTGGTATCTCAGGATAACCAACAAGAGTCGCAGAAAATGGCGCTCCGCCTTTTACTGATACAACTGATTTTGAAAGAATATTTTTGTAAATTTCATTGTCTACAACCTTTTCAGTGATCTCTATAGAGCGCACCATAGAGATGCCATTTGCAAGCATTATATGCATATTGTCTGTAATGCGCGACAAGTAAAGCATACGATATAAATCACCTATTACCGGGATCCAAAGTTTTGTATGTGCTAGAAAAGTCGTGCCACGTGTATACCACCACCCAAGGAACGCTACAGCAACAAGAAGCATGGCCACAAATATGCCGTAATTGACGAGGAGGTAACTAGTTTCAATGACTACTTTTGTATAAATCGGCACATCTTGTCCACTTTGCGTGATAATATCGGAGAGCTTTGGAATAACCAGGGTGAGCATCAGCACCATAACGACTATAAATGTAAAAATAACGAAGGCAGGATAGATGAGCGCGCCACGAGCTTTTGATATTAACTCTGTCGAACGCTCTAGGTAGTCAGCAAGCGCATTGAATGTCTCTGCAAGCTTGCCAGACTCTTCACCGCCGATGACCATGTTTACATAGAAATCTGAAAAAAGACTTGGGTGCTTGAAAAGAGCGCCAGAAATAGGCACACCGTTTTGAATATCATCCGATATCTCGGTAAACTTTTTTGTAAGTGAGGCGAAAAGTTTTCAGAGCTGGCACATGCGCATCGAGCATTGTAGCGATCTGACGGGAAATATTTGCGACTTCTTTTTGTGAGACACGATTGAAAATATCTAAATCGAGCTCAAAAATATTTTTATCATCATCGCTGCGCACAGAAACCACAACAAGCCCGCTCCTCTGCAGTGCGTTTATTGCTGAATCCCTGTTTTGCGCGTCAATATTTCCTGAGGTCTCTCTTCCTTCCTTTGTGACTGCTTTGTATAGAAATATCATTATGTTTAAGAAATTTACGACTGAAGCATTCGCTCGAGACCTCGTGGGTTGAATGAATATATAAGCGCATTTTCCTGAGTAACTTCGCCGCTGCGTACCAGCTCTGCCAAGCTTCTGTTCATATCTATCATTCCATCCTTCATTCCTGTTTCAATGACAATATCAACCTCGTGTGTTCGACCCTCGCGGATAAGACTGGATACCGCTGTGTTGTTTATTAAAAGCTCGTACGCTGGGATAAGCCCGCCAGAAATGCGCGGGACAAGGCGCTGAGAAAAGATACCTACCAAACTCCCCGCAAGCTGTACGCGGATCTGCGACTGCTGTTCTCCAGGGAATGAATCTATGATGCGATCGATCGTTTGTGAGGCATTGTTTGTGTGCAGTGTCGAAAACACAAGGTGCCCTGTTTCTGCTGCCGTTACTGCTGTTGATATCGTTTCTGGGTCTCGCATTTCACCAATCATAATCACGTCTACGTCCTGCCTAAATACAGCCTGGAGCCCAGACTTGAAATCTCTTGTATCAAGACCGACCTCTCGTTGGTCAATAATCGCTTTTTGTGAATTGAACAAATACTCTATCGGGTCCTCAATGGTTACAATATGCTCTGCGCGCTCGCGGTTGATGAGCTCTATCATCGATGCAAGTGTTGTGGACTTGCCTTGCCCTACTGGCCCCACAACAAGAAAAAACCCTTGCTTTTTTCTTGTAAAAAGCTCGAGGATAGGAGGAAGGTTGAGCTCCTCAATAGTCTTGACATGCGCTGGTATTGCGCGAAGCGCTATGCCGACCGCCCCTTTTTGATAAAAAGCGCTTCCACGGAAACGACCTCTCTCACGATACTCATATGAGAAGTCAATCTCTTTGTTTTGTAAAAATCTTTCTTTGAATTCTGGTGTGACAATCTCTGTCAACATTCCCATAGTATCCTCCGGAGTAAGTACAGCTAAATTCATCAACGGCACTAGGTTTCCAGAAATACGAAATATTGGGTAGTGCCCCGCAGACAAATGTATATCCGACGCGCCGTCTGATATAGCGCGTGTTATTAGGACATCGATCTCTACTTTATAATTTCGATCTATCATAATATTTAGTCTACCTTGGCAAACGATTCCTCCCCGCCCAAAACTATCAAAACTTTTTCTACGACTTCGGAAGGCGTTGCTGATGCCTTTACCACATATCCCTTTGCGCCGAGAGAGCGCCCTTTTTCAACATCGGACGGCTGTCCCAAATTTGAAAGCATGACAACTTTTGCATTTGGCGCAAGCTTTTCAGATTTTATCTTAGCAAGGAGCTCGAATCCATCCATTGCTGGCATCACAACATCAAGAAGCATAACATCTGGGGTGATTCCTTCTTTCAATTTGTCATATGCTTCAAGACTTCCAAATGCCTGCGTCACATCAAACCCCTTTTCCTTGAACTTGTATGTGTACATATCGAGGAGAAACTTATCATCATCAACAATCAATATCTTTTTTGGTATTTCGTATGACTCCATAGTATGACCATTATACCACCGCCAAGTCTTTGAAGTCAAAGACTTGGCGGTAGTTAGAATTTTCTCTTATAATTACAACGTATTAATCTCTCTAAACGGCACAATTCCATCGATGCTCTTTAGGAGAGCGTCTTCCTTCATGGTAATCATTCCTTTTTTGCGCGCTGCTTCATAAAGTCGAACATCTGTAGGGTCTGTCAAAATTATCTTTTCAATATCCTTGTCAACAGAAAATACCTCAAACACAGCAATTCGACCTCGAGTACCAGAAGAACATTCAGATGTTGGCTCTGCTTCGTGCAGAGGACTCTTTAGGTCAAGCTTTCCTTTAAACTCCTGAGGGAGGTCCTGGAATTGCTTCTCAACCATTATACTAATCGCTCCTTCGTTTGGAACCTCTTTCTCTGCGCCAGGGCAAACCTTTTTTACTAGGCGTTGCGCTACAGAAAGCACAAGTGTAGGCGCAATAAGATAAGGGTCTATCCCCATATCCACAAGACGCGGGATGGCGCCGATTGCTGTGTTGGTATGGAGAGTAGAAAGCACAAGATGCCCGGTAAGCGCAGCCTGGATAGCGAGCTGCGCAGTCTCGGCATCTCGAATTTCACCAACCATTATAATATCTGGATCCTGACGAAGTGTGGTACGGAGCCCCGTTGCAAACGTGTAGCCGATTTCTGGGCGCATTTGCGATTGACTGATTCCGCCGATATTATACTCAACTGGATCTTCAAGAGAAACAATATTTTTTGTCTCCTTATCAAGCTCGTTTAGCATCGAGTATAGCGTCGTAGACTTTCCAGAACCTGTTGGACCAGTAATGAGAATGATCCCGTACGGACGAGCGAGAGCGCTCCTAACCAAGGCAAGGTGTTCAGGACGAAGACCCATGTCATCGAGCTTTTGTACGCCCTTTTGTGTATCCAAAATACGCATTACAACTTTTTCACCATAGTACGCAGGAAATGTTGAAACACGAAAATCTATTTTGCGACCATCAATACGCGCAGAAAAGCGACCGTCCTGTGGTTTTCTTTTTTCATCAAGTTTCAAAGAAGCAAGGATTTTTATACGCGCGACGACTGAGCTGTGCACGTTTGCAGGCAGTATTAAGCTTGTAAAAAGTTCGCCATCCACGCGAAAGCGCACGCGAATATTTTCGCCAGTGTGTTCAATATGTACATCTGACGCATTTCCTTCTGTAGCATGTCTCAATATCACAGCTGTGATCTTTGCTACTGGGGCATCCTCCGCAACATGCGCTTCTTTTTTTTCTCCCTTAGTTTCTTTCTCCTCTGGTTTTTTAATTAACGCTTCTTTGTCAACGTCGCTAATATCCACCTCAAGCTCAGACAGCGCCTTTGTAACCTCCCCGGTAAGTCCGCGGTAGGTATCGATGATAGCCTTTAGGTCATCTGTTGATATCAAAAAAATTTTGAACGGCATCCCTAGCTTTGTTGCGATAAACTGCAAAGCATCACGCGCCTCAATGTTTTCTGGATCTGTAATACCAATTTCTAGAACTCCATTTGCATCACCAAGTGGAGCAAAACGATAAAATGATGCAGAGTCCTCCGGAATGTATTTTAAAATTTCAAAAGGGACACTTTTGCCTTTCAGGTCGCGTGTTGGGAGATTGTAATAGAGCCCACGACCCCTTAGTATATCTTCTTTTGTTACTCCAGCGCTTGCAAGAGCTTCCTCAACAGGAACGCCCTCATTTATACGCTTTGAAAGTTCTGGGATTAGCTCGTTTTTTATAAGGCCTTGCAGAGCGAATGTATCGAGAATTGCCATAGTTTTAAATACCAGGGTTAATATCTGGAAGCGTGCCTAATGATGACTGAGGCCCTGGAGTCGAAGCTGGCGTAGATTGTACTACTTGTGTCGATGAAATAATGCCAGAAGAAGCACTGCTTTTTTGTTCTACTCCTTCAATTACCTTCATTTGTGCTTTCCATAATGTGGGAATAAATGGGTTATCTCTGCCTACAGGCTCTTCAAATATAGATACTGAAAAATCTTTAAGATTCATAAATGCCGGTAGATCAAAAATGGCTACTGAGCTATCTAGTGCGCTATCAAGCCCACGAAGCTCACTAACAGTTCTATCGATTTCAGCACCGATAAGTCTTGTTTCCTCTGCAACCTGGCCAACAATAGATACGTCGTATGTTGCAGTATCTTCTGTGCTACCACCTGTAAATGACAGGTACCCAGTAACAACAACTCCGGCAATAACGAGTACAGCTAGTCCGTTTATGATTATTTTTTTTATTTGTTCTTGTTGCATATAATTATTTAAGAGAATATGTTTCAACTGTCATCAAGAATTGGTAATTAGGAGATGATTGTGTTGCCATTTTTGTCTCTTCAGCTTCTGAAGATACAACGAAGGATAGCCCTGTTACATCCATTAAACCTAAACTCCTTTCGAGATCACTTAAAAATAACTTGAATTTCTCAAAACTGGTTTCAAACGTGATAGTCGCTTTTGTGGTGGCATATTTTTTTTCTTTTTCAGTTGCGATACCGTAAACCTGTACGTTTATTCCATCTGCCTGGTTTAACTTTGCCTCTAACGAAAGCTGGTTTGCAACACTCTGTGCTACACCACCAGTCTGCGATGTGCCATCTTGTTGAGCATCCCGCCCTGGGGTGTCTATTTTTATACTAATCATGCTAACCATGTTATCTGTTCCAATATTTTGTATGTTGTTTGCGAAACGTATTGGGTCAACCTCCTCAGGTAGGAACACCTCGAAGCGAGCCAATTTAATGGATTCAATGCTGTTCAGGTTATTTTTTGTATCAGCAATCAATTGTATAATCTCGTCAGAAGTGCTTAGGTTTTTTGAAAGCGTTTCAATATCTGCGCGACGCTCTTTTGAAACATTGTATGCTGGTAAAACATACAGGAACGCAAAAGCCGCAGAGAGGACTAAAACAACGAATGAGATGATGAGTTTTGTCATAATAATGTACTACCAAAATTTAAACCTTCCCCAGAGGGTATTTAGGAAGGACTGCTTTTTTGCGACCTCAGGTGCCCCTTTTTGCGTACCTTCGGAAAGCATCGTAGGCGTGCCAGTAGCGGGTACGCTATTGAGAATAGCCTCTGAATCTTCTGTAGCATTTGGCGGTTGAATCCCCGTTGGGATATCGGTTGGCACTGGTATAATTGCAGTGTCAACAATTGTTGTAGGCACAGCTGGTGCAGGTATGTTATTTATCAAGATTGGAGATATATCTGCTGTAGACGGAGTAGAAATAGGTACCTCTACTTTTGAAACAACGCCATAATCTATGCTTACAGAATTTTTTAGATATGACAAGAAGTCTGGATTAAAAATCATTGTAAATGAAAAGTTTACTGTCCCAAACTCAGTGAGAGTGACTTCGTTGACTGTAAAACTAGAAAGAGCTTTTGTTTGATTCCTAAAAACATCTGCCTGATACGCAAGGGATGCGTAATTGGGCGCTTCGCCAGACAGATCTACGACAGCGCCTTTTTCACCGTTCTCAAACGAAAACTTGTCGTACAGGATTGTTCCGACTGTATTTTTTGACAGAAAGTCAAACATAGGAGAGGTAACTACGTGTGAGTTCAGTAGCTCTCGCGCAAGATTTGCGCGCGCGCTAAAAACCTTTGCCTCTCTAACCTCTGGTGCATTAGTAAACTCCCTCTGCAAATTTTCTAT